>OQWM01000680.1_pt1 | contig 22174 bp, 26 predicted proteins | sample 1691531 | NCBI WGS metagenome assembly OQWM01 (sample SAMN03418257, study PRJEB22391) | human gut metagenome | biome: human-gut; feature: organic feature; material: feces | host: Homo sapiens | place: Tanzania | collected 2013-01
GACGACCTCAAACAATACGGTGCATCCAGCGTCAAATATCAGTGGACAAAGAGCACCGGCGAAACCGTCACGCTGGAAGTCGGCATCGAAAAGCCTGAACAGGAGGGCAGCCATGAAGAAGCAGCGAGCGATTGACGCCATCGCCTTATATGAGAACATTTCGGCCGAGGTCGGCTCCATGTTAAAGCAGCCGCCGGGAATCATCGTATCGAAGCTCATGGCGATGGTTTTGCAGGCTCCGACCATTTTCCAGCAGCCTGACCCTTGGACGAACGTCGAAGATGGGATGCCGACCGTTCCGGGCGACATCAACGGCCACGGCGAAATCACCGTCGCCGTCATGTTTAAGACCGAGCAGCGAGTACACACGATGATTTATGAGCGGGCCATCGTCCGCAGCAAAACCGTATACCGCTGGAAATGGCCATGGGATTTAATCTACCGCGACGGCGGTATCATCCGCTGGGCATACCTGCCGCAGCCGCCCCAAAAACAGGAGGACGCCATCAATGGAGCAACTGAACCGCAATGCTGAACACTATGCAGACCCCACACCAGCAGCGGCCTTGAAAAACATCTACGCCAAAGAGGAAGCCGACCGCCTGCGTAAGATCAGTGCCATGATGGCAACGCTCAAACAGGCCGCCGATCTTGCAGGGCTGGAAGTCGTGGGCCGCGTCGTTTTCAGGGACAAGTCCACCGGAAAGGAGTACCGCTGATGAACCGCATCCAGACCGTTATTGTGACCGCTCTGCTGGCCGGGGCTGTTCCGCTGGCCGTACAGGGCAACATCCTGAACCACCGTATCAATGAGCTGGAAACCTATTACACCATCTATGCCAGCCGCTTTGAAAACTGGTCGAACCGGGCCTTGCAGGACGAGCAGATCATCGAGAACTTGCAGCAGGTCAGCACCACCGTCCAGCAGCCCGCGCCGGAAAATGGCCTGCCCGCCGGGATGGTCGCCGAATACGTCGGCGAGTACACCTGCACCGCCTACTGTACCGAAAAGCGGCCGCACATCTGCGGCACTGGTACAGGCATCACCGCCAGCGGCGCACCCATCACGGCAGACCTGACCGTGGCCGCAGATCAAAGTCTGCTGCCGTTCGGCACCGTGATCTACATCGAGGACGTCGGCGTCCGCGTCGTGCAGGACAAAGGTTCTGGCGTACAAGGCCACCACCTTGACGTGGCCGTATCTGGCAGCCACGACGACGCTCTGCACTGGGCAGGCTACGGAACGCACAAGGTCTGGATTTTGAAAGGGGAGTAAAGCCTTGATACATGAAATCGGAATCAGCCTTACAGCAACGACGTTCGACCTGTCCAAACCCTTGGCCGCGATGGCCGAACGTGCAAAGCAGGACGGCTTTGAATTTTACTATACCCGGCACATCGCCGAGGATGTTTTTGAGCTGGAGCTGCGCCGGGACTACATCGGCGTCAAAACCAAAGTGTCCGCTGAATACCTGCAAAAGTACATCCCGCACAGTTGCTTAGAGGGCTTTTTGATGGGCGAGTATGACCGCCTGTCCTATATGCTGGGAGCTGTCACCGGCTGCAACAATGCCCCGGAGGACTTGAAATGACCTACAAAGAATTTTTGGAAAACAAGATCGACATCGCGCCGCTGTCCGGCATCGAAATTGACCCGTCGGAAATCAACCCGGTATTGAAGCCCCACCAGCGCACCAGCGTTTTGTGGGCCTTGCGCGGGGGCCGCCGGGGTATCTTTGCCCGGTTTGGCCTTGGCAAGACCGCGATGCAACTCGAATGGTGCAACCAGCTCCAAAAGCACGAGGGCGGGCAAACCCTGATCGTGATGCCGCTGAACGTCATGCCTGAATTTCGAGCCGACGCGGTAAACCTGCTGGGGATGACCGAGCCGCCCTACTGCCGCACGATGACCGAAGTCAAGGCCAGCGACGCGCCGATCATCCTCACCAACTACGAGCGCGTCCGCGATGGCGACATCGACCCGCACTACTTTACAGCTGTTTCGCTGGACGAAGCGGCCACCCTGCGCAGTTTCGGAAGCAAGACCTATCAGGAGTTCATGTTGAAATTTAAGGGCGTCCGCTACAAGCTCACCAACACGGCCACGCCCAGCCCCAACCGCTACAAGGAACTGATACACTATGCAGGCTTCCTTGAAGTCATGGACACCGGGCAGGCGTTGACACGTTTCTTTAAGCGCGACAGCACAAAGGCAAACAACTTGACGCTTTACCCGGGCCGCGAAAAAGAGTTCTGGATTTGGTGTGCATCGTGGGGCCTGTTCCTGCAAAAGCCCTCTGATCTGGGCTTTTCCGATGCAGGGTACAGACTACCGCCTATGAACATCCGCTATCACAAGCTGCCCAGCATCGAGCGGCCAGACGAATTTGACCCGGACGGCCAAATGAAGCTGGGCCATGATGCCGCAATGGGCTTGACCGACGCCGCAAGGGAAAAGCGCGACAGCATCCAGATCAGAGCCGCCGAGTGCGCCGCCATCGTCAACGAAAGCCCGGATGAACACTTTGTCATCTGGCATGACCTCGAAGATGAGCGCAAAGCTCTGAAAAAGGCCATCCCGGAGATGGTGGACATCTACGGCAGCATGGAGCTTGAAACCCGCGAAAAGCGCGTGATGGATTTTGCACAGGGCCGCACCCGGCTGTTCGGCACAAAAAAGAGCCTGTCCGGCTCCGGCTGCAATTTCCAGCGTTTTTGTCACCGGGCAATTTTTATGGGTATCGACTATGAATTTAACGATTTCATTCAGGCCGTGCATAGAATCTACCGCTTTTTGCAGGACAAGCCGGTTGTGATCGACATCCTGTACATGGACACGGAAAGTGAAATCCTGCTGGCCCTGCAACGCAAGTGGCGGCAGTACGACGAACTGAGCAGAAAAATGGAAGAGATCATCAAGGAGTACGGCCTTGGCAGCCTTGCACTTGAATCCCTCAAACGAACGATAGGATGTGAGCGCGTGGAAATCACAGGGAAAAGCTATACCGCCATCAACAACGACTGCGTCGAAGAAATCAAGAACTGGCCCACCGACAGCATCGACCTATATGTGACCAGCATCCCCTTTGGCAATCATTACGAATACAGCCCATCTTACAATGATTTCGGCCATAACCCCGACGACAACGCCTTTTTTGAGCAGATGGACTATTTGACGCCGGAGCTGCTGCGCACCCTCAAACCGGGCCGCGTCGCTGCAATCCACGTCAAGGATCGCGTTCAGTTCGGCAACGTCACCGGCATGGGTATGCCCACGATTGAGCCTTTTCACGCCGATTGTATCTCCCACTTCATCAAACACGGTTTTGCCTATTTCGGCATGATTACCGTTGTGACAGACGTCGTGCGGGAAAACAATCAAACTTACAGATTGGGCTGGACGGAGCAGTGCAAAGATGGCACCAAAATGGGCGTAGGCTGCCCGGAGTACATTTTGCTTTTCCGCAAGTTGCCAACCGACCACAGCAAAGGCTATGCCGACGTCCGCGTCGCCAAAAGCAAGGAAGAATACACCCGCGCACAATGGCAGCTGGACGCACACGCATTTTGGCGCAGCAGCGGCGACCGTCCTTTTGGCCGCGAAGATCTCGAAAAGGTTCCGACCTCGAAGCTGCAAAGCCTGTACCGCAAATTCAGCCGCGAGAACGTCTACTCCTACGACGAGCACGTCAAGCTGGCCGAAAGTCTGGACAAGGACGGTCGCCTGCCGTCCACGTTTATGGTCGTCGCCCCGGGCAGCTGGGATATGACCGTCTGGGACGACATCAACCGTATGAAAACCCTGAACACCAGCCAGAGCCAGCGGCGCCAGCAGATGCACGTCTGCCCCTTGCAGATCGACATCGTGGAGCGGCTTATCAACCGCTACTCCAACCCCGGCGATCTTGTAGCTGACCCCTTTGCTGGACTTTTCACCGTGCCGTATGAAGCGGTCAAGATGGGCCGCAAGGGAAAAGGCGTCGAGCTGAACCCGGACTATTTCCGCGATGGTGTCGGCTACCTCGAAGCAGCAGACGCCCAGCAAAACGCGCCGACTCTCTTTGACCTGCTGGAAAGCATGGAAGGAGCCTGACCATGAGCGAAAAAATGTCAACCGAGCGGGCCGCCGAAATCCTTGACCCGAAGCACCGGGAAGGCTATGAGAGCCTTGCTATTGTCGAGGAAGCCTGTCAAATGGGCAGGGATGCTCTGCTGCTGCGAATCCCGCGCAGCCCTTACAAAAAGGGCTTTGCTTGTCCGAACTGCGGTTCCAGCGACTACCTGTACGGCTACTTCGACAAACCGAACAAGTGCTGCGGCAACTGCGGGCAGGCCATTTTGTGGGAGGATGAAATATGAACGACAAGAAAGAATCCAGGCTCTGCCCATTTCGGCGCAGCCTTATGAGGAATCATAAGCGCACATCACAAGGCAATATGCAGGAAACCTACACAGACCGTTTCGGCCATTGCGCTGGGACATCCTGCATGGCCTACAAAAACGGCCGTTGCCTGCGGCTGGAAAAATCAGAAGAGCTGTGATATAATATCCCCATCAAGCAAAACAGCACGAAAAGCCTGCAACGACGCTTCTTTAATTTTTGGCGCAGACGAATTACAGAATCGCTCACATTTGTGAGTATTTGGTTTGCTCCCGTTATCATACGGGATGCGATGCTTATCTTGTAATTTTTCTATAATTGCGGCATAATGCTGCCATAATCATTCTGATAACTTGCAGGCTTGCGGCCTGCATCGAGGCTGCACGGCTGTTTTCCGTGCGCAGAAAGGAACGAACAATGCCTTCTTTGACGACCTACACTCTGCTCAAGCAGGAACACAACGCCCGGCGGGGCGAGTTCAAAACCGTGCACGGCACGGTGCAGACCCCTGCCTTCCAGAACGTTGCCACCGCCGGTGCCATCAAGGGCGGCCTGTCGGCGCAGGATCTGAAAGATATCGGCGCGCAGGTCATGCTGTGCAACACCTACCACCTGCACTTGCGTCCCGGCGACAAGCTGGTAGCGGATATGGGCGGCCTGCACAAGTTTACCCGCTGGAACGGACCTATCCTGACCGACAGCGGCGGATTTCAGGTATTCAGTCTGGCAAAGCTGCGCAAGATCACTGAGGAAGGCGTGACCTTCGCTTCCCATCTGGACGGTCACCGCATCTTCATGGGCCCGGAGGAGAGTATGCAGATCCAGGCAAATCTGGGCTCTACCATCGCTATGGCCTTTGATGAGTGCGTGGAGAACCCCGCCCAGCACGATTACTCCAAAGACAGCTGCGAGCGCACCACCCGCTGGCTGAAACGCTGCAAAGCCGAAATGGCACGGCTGAAGCACGAGGGCATCTCTGTCAACCCGGATCAGCTTCTGTTCGGCATCAATCAGGGCTGCACCTATGCAGACCTGCGTGTGGAGCACATGAAGCAGATCGCAGAGCTGGAACTGGACGGCTACGCCATCGGCGGTCTGGCTGTGGGCGAGCCTACCGAAGTGATGTATGAGATGATCAGTCAGGTGGAGCCGCACATGCCCAAAGACAAGATCCGCTATCTGATGGGCGTTGGCACCCCCGGCAACATCATCGAGGCCGTAGCCCGTGGTGTAGACCTGTTTGACTGCGTTATGCCCAGCCGCAATGCCCGCCACGGCCACCTGAACACATGGAGCGGCATCATCAACATCAAAAATGCCAAGTACGAGCGGGACGAGCGTCCCATCGACCCCGCCTGCGGCTGCCCGGTGTGCCGCAACTACTCCCGCGCCTACATCCGGCATCTGCTCAAGGCAGACGAGATGCTGGGTATGCGCCTGACCGTGATGCACAATCTGTGGTTCTACAACCATTTGATGGAGCGTATCCGGGACGAGCTGGACGCCGGTACCTTTACCGCTTTCCACGACAGATACGTGAAGCTTCTGGATACCAGAATTTAAACTTTAGCCTTGCAACAAGGCTGATAAGAGGGTATAATAGCATTATCTGAATTTTTGAGAGGAGATTTTGCCCCATGCAATTTCTGACTACCACGTCCGAAGGCTATATCAGCCTGTTCTTCACGCTGGCACTGATGCTGGTCCTGCTGTACTTCATGATCTACCGTCCCCAGAAGAAGCAGGAAAAGAAGGATGCCGCTATGCGCAGCAGTCTGGAAATCGGCGATCAGGTCACCACCATCGGCGGTGTTATTGGCCGCGTTGTCGCCATCAAGGACGACACCTTTGTTCTGGAGACCGGCGCTGACCGCGTGAAGATCCGCTTCACCAAGTCTGCTATCTCTTCGGTCGAAAAGCTGAACATGGACAAGGCTCCTGCCGACAAGAAGTAAGCATTTAACCGTGCATACATGAACCGCCTCCCTGCATAGACTATGTGCAGGGAGGCGGTTTTGTTATGTCTGAGTCTCGAGGTTTCCCGGCGGAGCTTCTTTCGTTTCTGTTTTTCGGGGTGCTGGGGGTGGCCGTAACAGCGGCAGCTTTGGCCGGTTTTGCGCAGCTGATGGCCGGGCAGGGCTGCTCTGGCAGTGTAGTGCCGATACTTGCCACAACAGCTGTGTGTATGGGCAGTCTGCTGTGCGCACTGGCGGCAGCGTTCCGTAAAAAGGTGCGCGGTCTGCTGACTGGACTGCTCCAAAGTACATTTCTGGCAGTGCCGCTGGCGCTTTCTGCTGTATGGAACGGCACAGCCGCCGAGCCTGCTGTGGTGTGCCGCATTCTGGCGGTGCTGCTCTGCGGCTGCATTGGTGGGCTGTTTGGGGTCACTCTGCGCAGCTGCAGACATGCACTTCGTTGATTGCACCAGCAAATCGAACGCAACAGAGGGGAAAACAGCGTATGTGGATCTATGAACAATCCAACCCGGAAGAAACCTTATCTTTACTGCCGCAGACGGTCAGCCTGCCGGTGCAGAAAGGAGAGCCTGCTCTGCCGACTGTACCGGAAACTGCACCGGAACCCGTAGAGCAATTGCCATCAAAAGAGCTCTGCATCCCGGCAAAGCGGCACGCCACCCGGGATTGCTGGCTGCTGGCTGCGGCCTTTCTGCTGGGGAGTTCAGCAGCCGGTGTATTGCAGGCCGTATGCGATGCCCAGCAGGCAGAACTGCTGCGGTATTATCTGGAAGCGTGGCAAGGGCTGTTTGCACCGGGCAGTATGCAGGGGGCAGTACAGCTTTTCGGCATGGAATATCTGGCTCTCGGCCTTGTGGTCAGCCTGTTTCTGGTATTGGGGCTGTCTGCCCTTGGGCCTGTGATGATCTTTGGCAGTATGATGCTGTACGGTTTGGGCAGCGGGCTGCTTATAGTACAGCTTTGCGCCGCAGGCGGATGGAAAATGGTGCTTCTGGTACTGCTGTGGACAGGCCTTCCGGCGGCAGCAGCAAGCGGCTGTCTGTGTTTCTTCGGAGCCTGTGCTTTGCAGGTCAGCAGCCGGATCCACGCCTACTCCTTCCACAGGCATCCCGGCGGACAAGCCCGCCCCGGGGTGCAGGCACTGATGGGGCAATATCTTCTTACCATGGTAGTGCTGCTGCCGCTGTGCGGTGCAGCGGCAGGGCTTTCGTATCTGGGCAGCCGCCTGTAAACAGTATCCTTTTCTTGCGGGTTTTGGCACAGTGTGTTACAATAACAAAAGACCATAATAAATGAGGGACAGACATGAAACTAAAATCCGTCTATGTATGCTCCAATTGCGGAGAGACAAGCCCCCGCTGGATGGGGCGCTGCCCCAGCTGCGGAAGCTGGAATACCATGAACGAGGACGTTGTTGCCGAAGCCCCCAAGGCGGGAACTTCGGCTGCCCGGCAGGCTGCTGCGTCTCGTCAGGAGGGCGTGACCACCCTGACTGCCCGGCGACTGTCGGAGATCAGCACGACTGAGGAAAAAAGCCGTATCCTGACCGGTATCTCGGAGCTGGACCGTGTATTGGGCGGCGGTATCGTGCTGGGCGGTGTAGTGCTTTTGAGCGGTGAGCCGGGCGTGGGCAAATCCACCATGCTGTTACAGCTGTGCGGTGCCATCTCTAACCAGCACAGCGTGCTGTATATCACCGGCGAGGAGTCTGTCCGGCAGGTCAAGCTGCGGGCAGCGCGGCTGAAAGTACCGCAGGATAATATCTTTCTGGCGGCAGAGAACGATGTAGACGAGATCTGTGGACTGATTGAAAAGGAAAAGCCGGACCTTGTGGTCATTGACTCCATCCAGACCATGCGCTGCATGGATATCTCGTCCTCGTCCGGCACGGTCAGTCAGGTGAAGGAGAGCGCCGCGCGGCTGCTGGCAGTCGCCAAAAAGCAGGAAATTCCCATGTTCATCGTGGGTCATGTGAACAAGGATGGCGCAATTGCAGGCCCCAAGGTCATGGAGCATATTGTGGATACGGTACTCTACTTTGAGGGCGACAAGATGCTGCCGTACCGTATTCTGCGGGCAGCCAAAAACCGCTACGGTTCTACCAATGAGCTTGGCATGTTCGATATGACCGGCACAGGACTTGCCGAAATCGAAAACCCCTCCCAGATGCTATTGGAAGGACGTCCGCTGGGGGTTTCCGGTAACTGTGTGGCCTGCACCATGGAGGGTAGCCGTCCCATCCTGAGCGAGATACAGGCGCTTGCCACCAAGACGAATTTCCCGGCACCCCGCCGTGCTTGCAGCGGCTACGACTATAACCGCATGAATCTTTTGATCGCTGTGCTGGAAAAACGGGCAGGATACTTCTTTGGCAATCTGGATGTCTACGTCAATATCGTAGGTGGCATTGCACTGCGGGATACCGCCTGCGACCTTGCCGTCTGCCTGAGCATGGTCTCCTCGCTGCTGGACCGCCCGGTCAGCGATAAGCTTATCGCCATCGGAGAGGTAGGTCTGGGTGGGGAAGTGCGCAGTGTACCTAATCTGGAACAGCGTCTGCACGAGGCAGAGCGCATCGGCTTTGAGCGGGCGGTTATCCCTAAGCACAGCCTTGCACACCTGAATGCCGCAGATTATCCCGGCATGAAGTTAGTCGGTGCGGCGTATATCGCTGATGCCATCAATGCGCTAAAAAACGACCGCCTGTGATGAAACGAGGAAGCTATGTCGATCTATCTGGACGAAAGAAACCCCGGCAAGCACGCTCCCTTTGAGGATGCTGCCCCGGATATTGTAGAATATGTGCGATACCTTGAGGTGATCGCCGGAAAAAGTGCCAATACGGCGTTCAGTTATTACTGTGACCTGCGCTCCTTCAGCCGATTTATGAAGCGTCGCCGCGGGCTTGTTGCCGCAGATGCAGAGTTTAAAGAAATCGATCCCAAGGGGCTGGATACAGCTTTCTGGGGCAGCATAACAAAAGAGGACATCTACGAGTATCTGTATTTTCTGAACGGGGAGTGCGGCAACAAAAAATCCTCTACCGCCCGGCGGCTGGCCAGCCTGCATGGCTTTTATGATTATCTGGTCAATCAGGTCAACCGCTTATCCGAGGACCCTACGGCGGCCATCCGCCCGCCAAAGCAGGATAAGGTATTGCCTAAGTACCTGACGGCAGAACAATCCATCTCACTTTTGGAGAGTACCCAGACCCAGAGCGATTTTCCGGAACGGGACTATTGCATGGTGGTGTTGTTTCTCAACTGTGGTATGCGTCTTGCGGAGCTGGTAGGTATGGATCTTGAAGACATTGACTTAGAGCAGCGGCAGATACGCCTGTTCGGCAAAGGCCATAAGGAACGCATGGTCTACCTGAATGATGCCTGCGTGGAAGCATTGCAACTATATCTACGCAAGCGCAATACTATGGAGGGACTTTCGCCAAAGGAAAAAGCGGTGTTTATTACCCGTATGCGCAAGGAACGTATCTCGAACCGCAGGGTAGAACAGCTGATTTCCGGCGCAATGAAGGCTGCCGGACTGAAGGGCTTTTCCACCCATAAGCTGCGTCATACTGCCGCTACATTGATGTATCAGACCGGCAATGTGGATATCCTTACCCTCAAGCAGCTTCTGGGTCACAGCAGTGTGGGAACAACGCAAATTTATACGCACCTACAAGAATTTCAGGTGCGCTCTGCCATTGAAGAGAACCCACTTGGCAAGGTGTTGCCCATAAAAGCTACAAAAGCAAGCTTGGATACAACAGAAACGGTAGGGGAGACATCTGCCGAAAACACCCCGGCGGGAGAGGACGATTCTGAGCCGTCCGGCCCTATGGCTGCCTTTGAGGGCGCTGCACAGGATGGCTTCCGGGCAGATATCTCGGCAATATCCAACAAAGAAACCGACGATTCACCGAGCAATACTTAAACTTAAAAAACACTTAAACTGATGCAAAGGCTCATGGCGCGATCCGGCTTGACTGGACAACGTCATGGGTCTTTATAATTTACATTATAAGCAGTCAGCATCCATACATACAGGAGCATCCACAGAAACGATCTGGTAGAAACACGCAAAGTAATGTCTACACAAAAGCAACTGAACAACCACAGCCGTAGCATGAAATGTTATAAAGCAAGCGCGTAGAGATGCTTGCTGGAATAAAATTGCTGGAACAAAAAGAAAACAATAAAATATGATAAAAAGTGCAGAATGTGCAGAACGGTTAAACCAAGCCCAAAAATGAGCCGGCCGGGTCTGGAACGCCAAAAATCCGGGAAATGGGCATTTTTCGCTTCCCTAAGTTTCGCATAACGTGCATTATACGAAACAGCTATAATCAAAAAAGAGAAGCTGCCCTTCTCTCTTTCTGTCAGATTTCCGGCAGCTTCTGTGGATGCTTTTCGGTTTACACACGCCCGCTTCTACGTTGCTGGACGTATATTACCAGTGTGTTCAAGCGTTTGACTTCTGCCTGCGATGGCTGTTCTGGTGCGTTACAAGTCATGTTATATAAGGAGTATTGTTTCTTTTACTTTGGTTATGCGATGCTCATTTTACCGGCAGAGGCTCCGTGCCAAAGTATGCACAGATGGCTTCGTAATAAATGCGTGCCACATTCTTGCAGCCCTCCTCACCGCCAAAGCGCTCCACATCCTCGGTGTTCGTTACAAAGCACTGCTCTGCCAATACTGCCGGACAATCCACATCCTCCAGCAGCGTAAAGCTGCGTTCTGGCCGCACCTGTGTATAGGTGTTCTCCACCAACTGCTTCTGGTCGTTTTCCAGATAATAAATGTAACGCACTCCCCCACGTCCGCGCAGCTTTGCGCCGATGCTCTGCATTCCACCAGCAAGCAGCCTTGCAAAATAAAAGCTTTCCTGATGCCATGTACGCCCGGGCACTGCTGGATAGCATTCAAAGCCGGATGCCGTAGAGCCATTGGCTGCGGAGTTGCCGTGGATGGACAACAGCAGTTGCGGGCTCTGTGCACTGGCAGCTGCTGCACGCTGGGCAGGCGTTGCGGTTGCATCAAAGCTATCCCGGGTCTGCAACGGAATGTAATTTGAATCCTCTTCTAGCCACTGAAGCAGCGCAGCAGCCGTGGCTGCGGTGATCTGTTTTTCCTCGACCACTCCCCTTGCGCCCGGGTCACTACCGCCATGCCCGGCGTCTATTGCCACCCGGTACGGCGGGTCGCCCACCACGGGGCGAAAATCATCCTCTGTAGCCGAGACTGCGGGTTCTGCAGGCGCGTTCAGTTCCAGCGCCGCCTTCCATAGAAGCAGGCCAAGGCAGAGCATCAGCACCGAAAAAACAAACAGCAGACCGCGCAAAAGCTGGTGCTCCGTTTTGCGACGGCGTGTTTTTCGTTTGCTATGTTTACTTGCAGGTCTGCGATGACTGGTTGGCATAAAGTTTTACTTCCTGTTCGTTTTACATTTATAATACGAGTATACTCGCCTTTTCCCTGCACTGCAACAAAAAAAGACTGCCAATTTTTCAAAAGGCAGTCCTTACTGGGTTATTTCAGTTCTACAACCGTCACGCCGCTTTCGCCTTCGCCGTAACGGCCCAGACGGAAGCTTTTTACCATGCGGTTACCGCGCAAATGCTTATGGATGGCGGTGCGCAGTGCACCGGTGCCGTTGCCATGGATCAGATAGACCACCGTCTGCCCGTTCAGGATGGCGCGGTCAATAAAGGAATCCACCTCCGACAGCGCCTCGTCCACCGTAAGCCCCAGCAGGTTACATTCCATTTTTGCGGTGCGCTGTACGCGCTCTACCCTGCCGTTGGGACGGTTGGTATCACCGGTCAGGCGGGAGTACCGCTGCTGCGCTTTGGTCTTGGGCGCGGCGGGCTCTTTTACCAGTTTTTCCGGCTGCTTCAAGCCCTTGAGGGGCACCTTGGTCTTGATGATACCGGCACGCACCAGCACATCGCCGTTTTTGTCCGGCAGCGCCAGAACGGTGGCCAGCTGGTTCAGCTCTGCAATGCAGACCTCCTGCCCTACTTTTACTTCCTTCAGCGGCACAAACTCCTTGACGGGGTTATGCACTACCTCCGTACCGGCAAACAGCTTCTCGGTCTCCTTTTTGGCGATCTCGCGGGCGCGCTGCGCCTTCTGCTGGGCGCTCATGCGCTCGTCCTTTTGCAGCTGGCGCAGTTCGTCGGTCAGCGCGTAGGCCTGTGTTTCCACCTGCTGTGCCAGCGTGCGCGCCTTGGTACGGGCGGCTTCCAATTCATTTTCGCCCTGCTGGATCAGCTCATCCCGCTTTTTGCGGGCGGCTTCCAACTGATGGGAGGCTTCGTTGCGCAGCTGCTCCACTTCGTTCTGACTTTCCTTCAGCTGCAGCTTCAGATCGTCCAGCTGACCCAGAACCGCATCCAGACGCTTGTCCTCGGCAGACAGATGCTGCTGGGCAGCCTCGATAACACGGCTGGGTATCCCCAGCTTTTCGCTGATCAGGAATGCGTTGGATTTGCCCGGTACGCCCACACTCAGCTTATAGGTGGGGCGCAGGGTCTCCAGATCAAACTCGCAGCTGGCGTTGACCACGCCCTTAGTCTCCAGCGCAAAAACCTTCAGTTCCGCATAGTGGGTGGTCGCCATCAGCAGCACACCACGGCGGCGCAGCTCCTCAATGATGGCAACAGCCAGTGCGGCACCCTCGGCAGGGTCGGTGCCGGCGCCCAGCTCGTCCAGCAGCACAAGGGTGTGCGGCATGGCAAGCTCCAGAATGCCGGTGATCTTTTTCATGTGGCCGGAGAAGGTGGACAGGCTCTGCTCAATGCTCTGTTCGTCGCCGATATCTACCAGAAATTCGTCAAACACACAGATCTCACTGCGCTCGTCTGCCGGGATCAAAAAGCCGCACTGTGCCATAGCACACAGCAGACCGGCGGTTTTCAGGGTGACCGTTTTACCGCCGGTGTTCGGGCCTGTGATGATAAGGGAATCATACTCCCCGCCCAGTGCAATATCCACAGGAACGCACTTTTGCGTGTCGATCAGCGGGTGGCGGGCGCGGATCAGATTAAAGGAAGAATCCGTCCGCACAGCGGGCTTAAAGGCTTTCAGTTCCAGCGCAAGCCGCGCCTTTGCCAGCAGGATGTCGATTTCCAGCATAGCCTTGTAGCTGTACTGGAACTGCGGCTCAATGGCAGCCACCTGTGCGGTAAAGGCCACCAGAATGCGCTCGATCTCCTGCGCTTCCTGTGCGCGGTACTGCAGGATGCGGGCATTGGCTTCCACCACAGCCTGCGGCTCCACAAACACCGTAGCGCCCGTAGAGGATACATCGTGGATGATGCCGCTCACCTCGCCGCGGTACTCGCTCTTGACCGGCACAACATACCTGCCATTGCGCATGGAAACCACGCTCTCCTGCAGGTATTTGGAGGTATCCATGTTGCGCACCATGCTTTCCAGCCGGTCGCGGATGCTGTTTTCAGTGGCGCGGATCTTCTTGCGCAGCTCTGCCAGCGTGCGGGAGGCGGTATCCGCCATGGCGTCCGGTGCCAGAATGGCGCTGGAGATCTGCTGCTCAAGACCCGGTTCCGGTGCCAGCGCGTAAAACAGATCATCGGTCGGCAGAGCATCATGCTCAGAAGAGCCGTACCAGCTGGTCAGGTGCTGAAAATTGCGCAGCGCACCGGCCACCATCAGCAGCTCGCCCATAGAAAGCACGCCGCCCTTTACAGCGCGGGCGGCAAGCTGACTGACTCCCTCTACCCCGCCAAAGCGCGGCGAGCCGTTTTTGATCAGCAGGGTGTTGATGGCATCCGTCTGTTCCAGTGCGTAGCGCACCTCGTCCGGGTCGCACTGCGGCTCAATGGCCAGCAGCATGGCACGGGCTTCCTTGCACACGCAGCCCTCCGCTGCTCGGACAATGATCTTATCCAGTTCTAATGTTTTTAAGTAGCTTGTTTCCATACTGTTCCTTTTTTGGTCATGGCAGCACACTTTTCAAAAAGGCATAACTCTTCAGCGGCTTATCCAGATGCGTCAGGGCATAGTTTTCAGCCACTGCGGAAAGCTTTGCCAGACTGCCCACAGAGATCTTGAATGCAAATATTTTTTTGTCCTCTACCAAGCAGATGTGGCGCAGTGCAAACAGTGCAGCCTTGTCCAGATTGCAGTTCTTGCCTGCCTTTGCGGCGCAGGCTGCACAGAGCAGATGCCCTTCCTGTGCGTCCAGATAAAAGGCATCTCCTTCGTCGTAAGTGCCACAGTCCCGACAGCAGACCAGCTGCGGCATAAAGCCGCACTCGCTCATGGTGCGCAGCTCAAATACCGCCTTGATCACTCGCAGGTCGGTGCGGTGCTCGCTGATCATATACAGACTGTTCAGCACAAGCCGTAGCTCCCTGGCGGCTTCCTCTCCGGTAGGCGAAAGCGCAGCAGCCAGCTCGGTAAGATACATCGCAAGGCTTACCCCTTCAATGGAGGAAGAAATGCCGTGGAAGATGTTCTGCACCTCGGCTTCCCGCACGGTATACATATTGCGTCCGGGCACCAGTGTAAACTCTGAATAGCAGAACAGTCCACAGGCACTGAACAACTTGCTTTTCAGCCGCAGACTGTTTGCAGCCATTGCCGTGATCACGCCCAGCTTCGGGGTTAGGATCGTCAGAATACGATCTGCTTCTCTATAACGGGTCTCCTTCAGTACCAGACCCATGGTCACAAATGGTTCCATCGTCCGTTTCTCCTGCCGGATGCTCGGCGGGCAGCTGCACCAATTGTTTGTAATCGAGATAACGGAGAATATTCCCCGTGCAGGCAAAGGCCTGCCAGCTTGCAGCAGCATCCATCTTCAGCACTCCTTCCCTTTCCTGTGCAAAGGCTACGCTTATTTATAGTGTCAGCCTGATTCTAGCACAGCATACAAGGGAAAACTGTCCTGCTTTGGCAGCACTCAGCGGTTGGAGGAATTCTGCTTGAAGCCGAAATTGTTCAGCAAAAATTCGTTATCCCGCCAGTCGGATTTTACCTTGACCCAGCACTGCAGATTGACCCGGCAGCCCAAGAACTCCTCGCAGTCGGCACGGGCGGCACTGGCGATCTTTTTAAGCATCGCACCGCCCTTGCCGATGACCATGCCCTTGTGGCTCTCCCGCTCGCAGTAGATGTTCACATCAATGTCGATCAGGTCTGTGCCCGGGCGCTCCTTAAAGCGCTCTACCACTACTGCAATACCGTGCGGGATCTCGTCCCGCATAAAGAGCAGTGCCTTTTCGCGGATAACCTCGGCCACAAGCTCCTTTTCCGGCATGTCGGTATAGGCGTCATCATCAAAGTAATGGGGGCCTTCCACGGCATAGCGGCTCAAGGCATCGAACAGTTCCTCACTGCCCTCTTTGTTGCGCACACTGATGGTGTAGATCTCGTCAAACACGCCCAGTGCCTTCAGCTCTGCCTTGCGTGCTTCCAGATCAGCAGGATCCTTGACAAGGTCGGTCTTGTTGATGACCGCAATGGCCGGGCCGCTGCGCTGCAGCGCCTCCACCAATACCATCTCGGATTCGTTCAGCGCGCCGTAGGGCTCGAACAGCATCATGGAAACATCCACATCCGCAATGGAATCGCTGGCAGTCTTATCCATGCGCTTGCCCAGCTTGTTGTGCGCCTTGTGCACACCGGGGGTGTCCAGCAGCACATATTGCAGCGGGCCACGGGTGATAACGCCGGTAATGCGGGTGCGGGTGGTCTGAGGCTTGGAGGTGACGATTGCCACCTTCTCGCCGACCAAGAGGTTCGTCAGGCTGGATTTGCCCACGTTCGGCCGTCCGATGACAGCAACGAATACAGAGGAGGTGTCGTAATGCTCCTGAACGGGTGTTGTAGTACTCAAAGCAAACTCCTGTCTTGTTTTTATGTTCTGTTGCAAAGGGATATCATTCCGTGTAGCTGACCGTTCGGGGCAGACCCAGCTGCAGCAGCACAGCCTCTTCCTTTTCCCGCATACGCATAGCTTCCAGACCGCCGTTTTCGTGGTCGTAACCCAGCAGATGCAGCATGGAGTGAACAGTCAGAAAGGCCACCTCCCGCTGCAGCGGATGCCCATACAGATTGGCCTGCTCCATGGCGCGCTCCATGCTGATGACGATATCGCCCAGCATCATGCAGCCGTTGTTCTCGTCGATATCATACTTGCCGTTCTCACCCAGAGGAAAGCTCAGCACATCGGTGGGCATGGGCTTGTTGCGATACTGGTTGTTCAGCTCAGCAATGGCAGCATTGTCCACAAAGGTAACGCTGATCTCTGCGGGACGGTCAAAATGCTCATATTCCAGCACAGCGTTGCAGGCGCGGCGGATGAGGATGCGAAGCCCGGAGGGCACCTTGACAGCTTTCTGGGAGTTGGTGATCAAAACTTTGTTGGACATATCGGTCCACTCCTTTCAAAGGGTTATTTAAAATTCTTTTTGTTTTCTTTATTTTCCGCTTCGGCAGCCGGATGGGCGGCATGCTCGTAAGCCTTTACGATCTCCTGCACCAGACGGTGGCGCACAACGTCCTTATCAGTAAAGTAGCACTGTGCAATGCCGTTCACATCTTTCAGTACCTTCAGCGCGTCCACCAGACCGCTGCGGGTGCTGCCCGGCAGATCGATCTGGGTCACATCACCGGTAACGACCACCTTGGAGCCCACACCCATACGGGTAAGAAACATTTTCATCTGCTCCGGGGTGGTGTTCTGCGCCTCGTCCAGAATGATAAAGGAATCATCCAGTGTGCGTCCGCGCATATAGGCCAGCGGAGCAACCTCGATGATCTGCTTTTCCACCAGACGCTCGTAGGTCTCTGCGCCCAGCATATCAAACAGACCATCGTACAGCGGCCGCAGATAGGGGTCTACCTTCTGCTGCAGGTCGCCGGGCAGAAAGCCCAGCTTTTCGCCTGCCTCCACCGCCGGGCGGGTCAGGATAATGCGGGATACTTCCTTGGCCTTGAAGGCCTTCACTGCCATGGCAACGGCCAGATAGGTCTTACCGGTACCCGCCGGACCGACACCGAAGGTAATGGCATTGGAGCGGATGGCATTCAGGTATTCCTTCTGTCCCAGTGTTTTGGGGCGGATCGGGCGTCCCTTGACCGTGACAGTGACAAAGTCCTCGGTCAGCTCCTTTACCCGCTTCTCCGCGCCATCGTGCGCCAGACTGATGCAGTAGTGCACAGTCTGATCCTCCAGCGGGGTGCGGTTCTCAATCAGAAGAAGCATTCCCTCCACGGCTCGGTTCGCTGCCGCCACGTTGGCAGGCTCACCGGAAATGCGCAGCTGTGTGCCGCGGCAGACAGCGGTGACTGAAAACTCTTTTTCCAATAAGCGAATATTCCGGTCACAGTTGCCAAAAACAGCCGCTGCGATCTCAACACTATCCAGTTCAATACACTTTTCCGCCATGGAGCTCCTCCCAAATTGCAGAATTTGATGACTATATTGTACCACCAAAATCTTCAGAAGAAAACTATGAAAAGTGCACAAAATATTTTCTCGTGTTCCATCGGTTTTTCCATACGAACTGTGTTTTAAAGCTTTTTGATGGCTTTTTTCTGAAAACGCTTGACAAAACATATCGGGAGACGATATACTTTAAGCACGATGTATCGGCTAGCGATATAAAGACGTCCGATAGAACCCAAGGAGTATTTCGGTATGGAAAACCTTGCATTGACAGAATCGACCTATTATATCCTGTTATCTCTTTACCATCCGCAGCACGGCTATGGCATCATGCAGCAGACGGAGCAGCTTTCCGGCGGCAGAGTCCATCTTGCCGCCGGGACGCTGTATGGTGCCTTGACCTCTCTGTGCGAAAAAGGCTGGATCCGTCCCCTGCCCGCTGAGAGCGGCAGCCGCAAAAAGGAATATCAGCTTACCGCAGAGGGCGTACAGGTCTTAAAGCACGAGCTTGCCCGCTTGCAGCAGCTTGTGGCAAATGGCGAGAGTATCCTGAAGGAGGAAGCCTTATGAGGGAAAAGAAAACCGTTTTCAAGCTTTTCTTTGTGTGGGATTTTGAAAAAGAAGAGCGCTGGTTGAACGAGATGGCACAGGAGGGCTGGGTACTGGACAATACCGGGTTTTCCTTTTATACCTTTGTGCGCTGCGAACCGGGCGAGTATATCATCCGCTTGGAGATGAACCCCAGCAGCGATTACCGCGCCTTTGTAAAGGAGCTGGGTGCAGAGTATATCGGCGGCTGCGTCAATTGGGTATACTTCCGGCGGAAAACAGAGCTTGGCCGCTTTGAGCTGCTCTCGGATATTGACTCCCGCCTAACGCACCTGAGCCGCATCGACCGGATGCTTTCTCTGATTTGTCTGGCAAACCTGATTCTTGGTATAACCAACTCTTTGACTCAGGCTCGCTACGGCTGGCTGAACCTGTTGTGCGCAGCAATGCTCTCCTATGCGCTGGGGCGTATCCACGGCATGAAAGCAGCGCTGGAAAAGGAACGCAGTTTGCACGAATGATTTGTCAAGCCCTTCTTCGCCACAACCGCAGAGAAAAAGCCGACGTATCTTTGGATAAAAAGACAATGGCAAACCGATCTCCATCGTGATACAATAGCAATCGTTGTGTGCCGCCCCCCGGCGGCCGTTTATACTGCTTGAAAACAAAGGAGAAGGAACCATGGAACAGCTTTTTCTGATGCCCGGTGAAGAACGATACGAGCGCTTCAAGGATGGCAACGGTGTTCCTAAGGTGCACTACTCTTACTGCTCTATGCGCGGCGCATTCTTTGACTGCGAGAGCCGCAGTCTTGAGGAAGCCCAGCGCCTGTGCGAAAACTGGCTTGTGGGGCAGGATCGCTGCTACCGCAACTAACATAGAACCATAAAACCCCTGCCGCTTTGCAGACCTTTCCGCAAAACGGCAGGGGTTATTTTTATATAGGTTTTACTTCCATACCTGCGCACAAACAAGTTCCAGTACAGTGCCGGCAATACAGCGGGATTTATCCGAAATCAGGAAGCAATTGGAAAGTTCCTCCCGCCGTGGGTCGATATCCGCGATCTTAAAGCCCGGCGTGACCGGATAGCCGCTGCGCAGCAACCCGCGCAGAATACCGGAAATTTGTGCGGTGACCGGGATATCTGCCCCCTCCTGAGTTCGGATAGTGGCAATGGTCTCACCCTTCTCCACAAGATCACCGATTTTACGCACATTCATAAAAACACCGGTGGCCTGTGCATGGATCACCCGCTCTGCACCGTACCCGCCGATAACGCCGGGGATGCCGGTATTGGGGATTGCGCTCCCCTCCCGGATGATCCTGCCCAGCCGGTGGCCGCGCTTGGTCTCCACCACGACGTCTACGTCCTGCCCGGCCACAAAGCCGGGGCCAAGGGCGATGGTAAGCGGTGCCATATCCCGGCGGGTGCCAAGGTTGCGCTTGGCCAGAATGGCGTCCACTACGACCTTCGGCTTTGCCCGGGCAATACAGGCTCCCTCCGGGTCAACGAGCACCGGAACGGCCCCCTGCGCCCAGACGGACTGCGCCTGCTCCAACGCTTCAATGCGGACAGCACGCAGCCCCTCAACAATGGCTTCGCCTTCATACACTGCTTCACACAGGGCCACCTGACGGCGGATGCCGAAATAGGCGACGAGGTGGAGATAATAACCCGCACGGGTAGGCATGTGCGCGGCAAGCTGCTGGAGGTAAACCCGCGCTATACGCATGATTACGGCGAATTTGTGCCTGAGCTGCTTGAAATAGGCGACACCGTGCGCGGCATACTTTTCGGAGGTGACGACAAATGAAGGACATGAGCTATAATGCGGTAATGGGACGCAGGGCGGAAATAATAAAGTCCGCCGTGGGCATGGATTATTCCCGCTTTGAATCCGGTTCTATCGCCTTCGATTACGAGGGCATGATGAAGGCCACCGGCCTTGACATAAACGAGGTGCGCCGCATACAGGAAAGCTTCGCCATCGGCCATACTCCGCTGATAGAGCTTAAAAACATAACGGCGCTTGCGCGCAAAATGGCGCCCAAGGGCAAAGGCGCGCGCATATTCATAAAGGATGAAGCCTGCAACCCCAGCGGCAGCTTTAAGGCGCGCCGCGCGGCAACCAGCATATATACCGCCCGTGAAATGGGCTATAAGGGCGCAATAGCCGCCACCAGCGGCAATTACGGCGCGGCCGTGGCCAGCATATGCGCAATGGCGGGGCTTAAGTGCATAATAGTGCAGGAATGCTACGATTCAAAGTATATAGGCCAGCCGGAAATAATAGAAAAGGCCAGAAAGTGCGAAGCCTTCGGCGCGGAGGTGGTTCAGCTTTCCGTAGGGCCGGAGCTGTTCTACGAAACGCTAAGAATGCTTGAGGATACGGGCTACTTCAATGCCTCCCTCTATACGCCTTACGGCATAATAGGAGTTGAAACGCTGGGCTACGAAATTGCGGAGCAGTTCCGCGCGCGCTTCGGTAAGGATCCGGACGCGGTGGTATGCACCAATGCCGGCGGCGGCAATTTGACCGGCACCGCGCGCGGCTTGCGCAAGGCCGGCTGCAGTGCTAAGGTTATAGCCGCAAGCGTTAACCTGAGCGGGCTCCACATGGCAAGCGACACCCAGTTCAACAAAAAATCCTTCACCACCGGCCATACCGGATTCGGCGTACCGTTCTCCACCTGGCCGGACAGGAGCGACGTGCCCCGCAGCGCGGCAAGGCCGCTTAGGTACATGGACCGCTACGTTACCGTTGCGCAGGGCGAAGTGTTCTACATGACGGAAATGCTCGCCTCCCTTGAGGGGCTTGAGCGCGGCCCCGCGGGCGATACCTCCCTTGCGGCGGCGTTCAGCGTTGCGCAGGAGATGGACGAGGATCAGTGTATAGTGGTTCAGGAGACCGAATACACCGGCGCAGGCAAGCACGTTAATCCGCAGCTTGCGTTCGCCCGCAAAAACGGCATAGATATCCGCTTCGGCGATCCTGCCGAGGAAGTGCCGGGCAAGAGCATAATTCTGCCGGCGCATCCTTCGCTTATAAAGGCGCGGGACTTCAACATTGAGCATATGCGCCATTCGCTTATAAAGAACGCAGTGGCAAGCGTTGACCACGCCCCCACCGAAGAGGATATACGCTTCCTTGCGGAAGAAGTGCAGCGCGACGAAGCATATGTAAAGGCCGTGCTGGCGGGGCTGAAGAAATAAGCCTTCATGGGTTCATCGCGCCGCAAAGGGCTAAGGAGAGATGCGCGTTTTGCGGCGCGGCAAGCATTATATTATCGGGAGGAAAGTAACTGATGAAAAGAGATGACGATTATCAAGTGCGCCGCCAAAGCGTGGCAAATTTGAGCGACAAGGAACTGGAGCAGCGCTTTTGGCAGCTTGCGGAGCAGATAGTTGACCCGCTGCTCAAGCTCGGCTACGAAAACACATCCCCCGCCATAGAGCGCAGCGTGCTGCTGAGGATGGGCTTTTCCTCAATAGAGGCCAAGGCCATTGCGGACGGCTGCGTTGAGCATAATCTGCTGGGCCACGGCGCGGGTAACGTGGTATACAGGCTGGCTAAGGCCAAGGAAATGGACTATATCGACGCGGGCAAGGCTCTTTGCGAAGGCAAGCTTTGGGACGAAGCCGCGGCGCAGTTTTAATGGGAGGTAAGGCATGAGTGATTACAGATTGGACCCCAACGACAATATAAACGTGTCCGAAATACTGGACGATCTTGAGCATTATCATCCGCGCCGCCATGGGTGGACGTGGCGCACGCCCGCGCCCGGGCTGAAGCTGGGCCAGTTTACCTACGAGGACTGCTCCGAACCCCTTAAATCAAGCGTACC
>OQWM01000681.1_pt1 | contig 22168 bp, 20 predicted proteins | sample 1691531 | NCBI WGS metagenome assembly OQWM01 (sample SAMN03418257, study PRJEB22391) | human gut metagenome | biome: human-gut; feature: organic feature; material: feces | host: Homo sapiens | place: Tanzania | collected 2013-01
ACCGGCGCGACGTCATTTTAGGGGAATGCTCCTGCGCACGTAATCGGTATGGCGCGGGCTAAGACCGAACCGGTTAGGACGCCGCGAGCGTGTCGTTGCGCGCAAAGCGTCCGAGACAAAACCAACGACTGAGCTTGGAGATGCCAATCAGGGAGCTTTCGTGGACCGGAGTTCGATTCTCCGCGCCTCCACCAAAAGAGGAAGCGTCGAACTCTTCTTTTACAAGAATGAGTTTGCGCTTGTGTATAGGTTGGGGGACGCCTGATGGCGTCCCCTTTCCGTTTACGTTGCCACGAGACGCCGTAATTTGCGTTTTAAGGCGTTTTAAGCCCGTTGGGGTACTCGTGTACCCCTCGGGCTTTTTTCGTGCCTTAAAACGCCTCTGAAGCGGTCTGAGGGATGTTCGAGCGCCCTTGCGCATCTCGCATCCGCTCGATGCAAGGGTGGCCGCCCTGCGGGCGGCGGTCGGATGTGGGTGGACGTACAGAAGGGGTGCGGCATGGGCTTGGGAGGTTATGCCTATTTGTGCGTTCCGTCGTTCGTGCACACCCCGTCTGGCCGGCAACTACGGCGCTTCGCGCCTCCGTTGCCTTCGAGAAAGTACGCATGAGGCATGCGAAACCGTATTGGATGGTTTCCATGCTTTTCTGCGTACCCAATATGCGATGAGGCGAGCCGAGGGCGTAGCCCGAGGCGTAACTAGCCTGCATTGAGGACGCGAAGCGTCCGAAATGCGCACCTGCTTAGGACAGAAGAATCTCCCGTTCCCTCGTTTATGAGCGTTTCGCCTGACCACATGTGACCACATGACCACAAGAAAAAAATGTCGTGGTCACCATCTGGTCAGCTTGAATCCCCTGGTAGAAGCAGGTTTTTGCAATTCCTGACCACATGACCACATAATTTAGGACTTATTTATAAAAATTGAAAAGGACTACGTAATACGCGTAAATAAATAAAGTTTGTCGGATTTTATCTGGTCATCTGGTCATGAGGTCAGAACGAAAAAAATCCATTGATAAAAGAGGGGATTTTCATTTCAAGAGCTGACCAAATGCCCATTTTGATGGGGTCAGACATGTGGTCAGCCCTCACGTGTACCTCTTGTCGCAGTCGCTGCTTTCCGGGCGGTGCGGAGGGTTGCTTTTTCGAGCCTTTCCGTTCGTTTATGAGCGGAAATAGGCTCTGAACTGCGGCTACGGGAAAATTGATATTGCTTCAATTGTCTCAATGATGTACAATAAAATGCATATAGATGAATGGCTCAGCACCCGTCCCGTCCTCGATGCGGGGTTGCTATCGGGAATAGGAGCCGAGCGCTCGGTCGAATAGGCCGTGCGTCACGGGCGAAACAACGAACACGAAGCTCCCGTGGAAACCGAGATAGACAAGGCTTTGCGCCTCTGTCCTTCTTTGGTTTCCACGGGAGCTTTTTTGTTTCGCGAAAAGGACTTTGAACATGGAGGTGGCTGGTTATGGCTAAAGGAAAGAAGCAGGTAAAAGAGGTAAAGCCCTCTTACCTGACGACGCGCGAGGTGGCGGCGTTCCTCGGTTTGAGCGCGGGGACGCTCTGCACCTGGCGCTATCAGGGCAAGGGTCCGAGCTACTACAAGGTCGGAAACGCGGTTCGCTACAAGATTGACGACGTCGAGGCGTGGAAGAACGCGAACGTGAAGCACGTCGAGCTGACGAATTAAGGAGGTGAGCTTATGGCTGATAAAGAAAAGAGCAGTTCCCCCGCCGCCACAGCAAAGGGAACCGCTCCGTCTAACTATAAATATTTTAGCTCATTACCGCCCATTTTTCAAGTATCTGACCCTCAGGCAAAAGATGAGATGAAGAAGGGGCGTGCGTATGACGAGGGGAATCAGGGCGAGGCGTACAACCCTGACTACCTGTACGGCGGTGAGAACTATCACAAGGCGCTCAGCGATGCGGTGAGCTATGTGCTGCGCGACTGCGCGGGCGATGGCCTGTCCTATCTCTCGGACGTCGTGGTCAAGGTGACGAACGCCCTCGTGGCGTGGGTCAACCTGTCCGAGCCGCCATCTAATCCGGAGGCGGGCAAGATTTACGGCAGGGGCTTTCGCTGGCCGAGGCTCAAGAGCATCGACCCCGTGCAGGCCGCCGAGCTGGTGTTCGCGCAGGAGGTCATCCGCATGGTCTGCGTCAAGGAGACCGTGGACAAGCCGACCTCGGAGGGCGTGCTCGCTATGTACGACCCCGACGAGGGGATTTACCGCGAGATTGGCGACGGGCAGATTGACCTGTGGTGTCAGGAGGTCGTGGGCGCCGCGAACGGCAACTGGAAGAAGAACTTCGCCCAGAAGCTGCACGACATGGCGTCGCGTCGCGAGAACCGCGTGTGCGAGTGCGATAACCCGTCCCTGGTCTTCATGGCCAACGGAATCTGGGATTACGGGGAGCGCGTCCTGCGCGAGTTCTCCCCCGAGGTCGTTGCGCTCAGGAAGAGCGCCACGCGCCTTCCCGACAAGGAGCCGCCCGTCCCCGAGCACACGATGCCGGATGGCTCGAAGATTGACTTCTGGCAACTGCTGGACTCCTACGTCCCCTACGACGGCGGGCGCGACCTGCTCGTCAAGGTGGCGGGGGCGTCCCTGCGCAGTTACCACAACTGGCGCGTCATGGTGACCTTCTACAACCAGACGGGTCACAACGGGAAGAGCACCTTCCTCGACTGCCTCAAGTCGCTCGTCGGCTACGACGGGTGCATGACCTCAAGCCTCGCGCTGCTTGCCGGCGGCGGGGATGGCGGGCGGTTCGGCGTGTCGAACATCGTGGGGGTCTCCCTCATCACGTGCGAGGACTCCGATTCGGGTGCGTACCTGAAGGACAACTCGCGCCTGAAGTCAATCATCTCGCATGACGCGATAGGCGTGGAACGCAAGAACAAGGGCATGTTCGACTACACGCCACACGCGCTGATTGTCTGCGCCGCCAACGACATCCCGAAGACCCGCGACAAGGGGGACGCCTGGCTGGCCCGCAACATCTACGTCCCGTTCACGGGGCAGTTCGTCGGCAAGGCCGACGACAAGACCATCCGTTCCGAGTGGGTCGTGTCCCCCGAGTTCTGCGAATACCTGGCCTATCAGGCGCTGGTGAAGTGGGACCGGTATTACGAGCTGCCCGAGCCTGAGGAGGCCGCGCAGCTGAAGCGCGAGTGGGTTCTCGGCAATGACACGGTGGCTGAGTTCTGGGAGGACGTCAAGGATTCGATTCAGGCCGACTTCGTGCCGAATGATTACCTGTCCATGCGTTACGACGAATGGCTGGACGCGGAGCACAAGGGCATGCGGATGCAGATGAGCCGCAAGGCGTTCATGGCCCGAATCGTCGAGCTTGCGTGCTCCGACGGCGAATGGACGCAGAACAAGGACGCGAGCGGGTCCGTCCTCAAGACGAACTGCGAGAAGTGGTGCCCCGGCTTGACGGCCTACTGCAAGCGAGCTGCCGGTTTTGGCGGCGCGGGCGGATGGGTCCCCTTCTTGGGCAGACGTCGCGGGATTTTCCGCACGGTCGTCCTCGATTATTGCACCGCCCATGGCACGACTCCCGCAGACCTCGGTGCCGGTTACGCGGCGGTGAGGGAGCAGCTCGGTCTTGCGACGGATACAGAAGACGACGATTAAGGAGGTATCCGATATGGCAACGAAGAGGTTTGATGACGTGGCCGAGGAGGCACGTGCGTTAGAGGCTCAGGCGAAGAAGCTGCGCCGCGAGGCGCAGGCCGCGAGGACGAAGGCTTACGCCGACGCGCTCGTGACGGTTTTCCCTGAAGTGAAGGGCATGGGTTCGGCGGAAGAGGTCCTTGACTTCGTCAAGGGGCTGAAGCCGGGCACCGGACACGGAACGCCGGATGCCTGCTCGGCGCTTCTGGATGATTTCCGCGTGGCGAACGACCCCCTGCGCCAGTTCGCCGACGAGATTTTCCCCGCGGCGTCTTGGCATCTGCTCCCGTGCAGGTTCCTGTACGACCTGTACCGCCATTGGTTCCAGCGCAATCGGCCCTCCGGTCGCATGCTCGGTCGAAACGCTTTCTACGAATCAATCGAGGGCCTTGCCGAGGAACAGGGCTGGCAGTTGCAGGAGCGTGTTCGAAGCACCGGGCGTATGGATTTCCCCGAGCCGCTGATTCTCGAATACGACGTGACGGAATGGATGAACAAGACCTATCGCGGCTCCAACACCGACCGTCTGTGCATGCCTGAGCTGAATGACAGCTATCGCGGATACGTGCGTATCTCGACCGCCTTCTTCGACGGCGGTTATGACATAGACGATTCAACGAACAAGGAGGAATAAATCATGAGCGATTTGACGCCTGACGAGCTGGCTCGACTTCGCCTGAGGGCAAAGCACGGCGGAACGCTCACGCCCGAAGAGCAGCGGGCGTACGACGACTATGTGACGGAGCAGCTTTCCGCTGTTTCGTCGCCGCCCTCGGGTGCTGTACCGCCTAAGAAGGGTTTCAAATGGGAGAGCGAGAAGATTGCGGAGTGGCGCCTTAAAGCACGCCACGACGGCCTTGATGAGAACGAGCGGCTGCTCTATCAGGATTACCAGCAGACCCTTGCACTTGCCGAGGCCGAGGCGGACGACAACGCCTCCGAGGCGAAGTTATCGGAGGGGCGGTTGAAGAATAGCGCGATTCTGCGCGGCGTCATGTCGCTGGCGCTCGTGGCCCTGATTGGGATGTACGTCATGACGGGATGCAAGCTGTCGGAATCGCCTTTCCTGGTTCCGTACACGGCGTACGAAATCAACTACAAGTTGACGGGTGAACTGCCCGACACGAAAAAGATGTGGTCCGACGTCATGAACATGGGGGAATGGCTGTCTCACAACGAAGGATGGCTGTCTGGCTTGCTGTTGCCGTCTGTCGGTGGACGTTTGGACTTGGGGTCCTATTTGCAAAACCGGGGAAGGGTTCCCGACCAATGCTTCTTTGATGGGGTGGTAAGCGGTCTTCGCGGTACGTCCGATATGACCGAGGTACACCGATATATCTGGAGCGATGAGTCGATGTGGAACCTCGGGGTTTGTTTTGCACAGAAGGAAGACCCGTCGTACGACCCCGGTCCGTACGTCCCGTATGACAGGAGCGGTGGCGGTGAGCCGACCATCGCAGACCTCGGCGCGAGTAATTAAGGAGAGCAAAGGAATGAATGGTTTAGGTACCAACAACGCATCCAAGAATGACAAGGGCGCGGCCATCTTGACGCCCGACGAGGTCGCGTTGCTTCGCACTCATGCGAGCGATGGAACGCTCACGGCGGAAGAGCGCGAGCTGTATTCGAAGCATCTTGAGGCGATGGAGAAATCGGTTCCCGAGTGCTCGATGCCCGACAAGTCGGAGGTCGATGTCCTCGGACTCAGGGTCGCGAGGGCATTGATTACCGTCGCTTTGGTGATGCTCGCCTTGCCCTTCGTCATCAGCGCATTTCAGTTTTGGATGTACATGCATCCGTCTCTTTCGTAGCGCGGAAGACGACAGGGCAAGGAGACAGATTCAGTTAGACAAGGAGGAATAAATCATGAGCACTAAGAAGAAGATTTCCGACATCGACAAGGCGATTGAGGAGATGCAGCAGCGCCGCGACGAGTGCTTCAAGCACATCGGCAAGGCGATGTACGAGAGCTGCCCCGAGCTGGGCGACATGAGCGTCGCCGACATGCGCAAGGCGGGGCGCTACCTGCACAAGCTCTTGACCAAGAAGGCGCCTTCGCAGGGTGCCGCCCCTGCCCGAAACGGCGTGCCCGTCGCGTCCGATTCGGGTGGCACGTCCGCCCCGGGCGGACGCGAGCCTATGCCCGTGGCGGGCTATGGCGAGGGCATGTAGCGAGGCAGTCGTGCCTCCTGTCCGGCACCCCGCAAGGGGTGTCCGGGGTGCCCCGTTCCGAATGGGATGCTTCGCCGAGTCGTCGGCGGAAGCGGGTTGGGAATGGGGCACATCTGGGGGTTCGAAGGGGGCAGTGAAAACTGCCCCCTCGCGAGCGGGACGTGTAACGACAAAACGGAGGAATTTTCTACTTTGTAGAAAAATCTGAAGTTTTGTAGGGACAAGTCCCATGCTCGCTCCTTTTTTAGCGTCGATTCTGTCGTAGAAAATCAACGCGCACGTTGCATTAAAAAAAGGAGGTGTTTTACGTGGGTGTGAGTTCAGATATGAGGAGCAGCCGCGTGCGCCGTCAGGCGGCCAAGAAGCCGAACAAGGAGCGCACGGTCCAGGTTCGGTTTTCGGACGAGGAGCTTGCCGCGCTGGACGCGATTTGCTCCGAGAAAAAGATGACCCGCTCCGCATTTCTCCGCAGTTGCGTGGAGAAGGTACAGGGCGGGGATGTCGAGCCGACGTACGTCGTGACGAGGAACGCCGACGCGGAGCGTATGGCATCCGAGGCGAAGTGCATCGGCGTCAACGTGAACCAGATTGCGCGGGCGCTGAACGCAGAGACCAAGTCGCATCCGGGTTCGCTCTCCCCGGGCGTGCTCGGCGAGTGCAGGGCGGGCCTCGAGGAGGTGCGCGTCGAGCTGTCGAAGCTGACCGATGAGGTGGACGGCCTGCGCACCGATTTCGGCAACGATGTGTTCCGCGCCATGGCCCTGCTGTGGCCGGACGTTCCCGAGCAGCTAGAGGAGCTGTGCGATTACTGGTACGGCGAGCGTGGCGAGAAGATTCTTATCGGAGGGGGTGGAAGCTGATGTCGACGACGCACATCCAGCCCCTGCCGAACGTCCGCGGGCGCATGTCGTACACGGAACTCGGGGAGGGCAAGAAGCGCACGGAAAACATCCGCGAGCAGACGAACCGCATCGCCGCCCAGATGGGCGACATGGGCACCCGCGAGGACTTCATCCGGTTCTGCTCCGCCATGCGCAGGCAGAGCCAGGGGACGAGGTTGAACGAGGGCTACGAGCTGCGCGTCTCGTGGTCCCCCGAAGAGCTTTCAAAGGACAGCCCCGAGGACATCCAGCGGGCGTGCGAATACGGCTACCTCCTGTGCAAGGAGGTGGCCCCGAACGCTCCCTGCTGGGTCACGGTCCACACCGACGGCGAGGGCGGCTGCGTGCACGTCCATGCGACCATCGCGAACCATGATTTGGTGTCCGGCACGGCCATCGCGCACGGCACCGACCATGCGACCGTGAAGCGCAAGAACGACCGGCTGAGCCGCGAGATGGGGTTCACCGTCGTGGGTCCCGAACCCGCCAGGGAGAGGACCACGTGGGCCGAGCGCAAAAAGCAGTTCGGCATCGAGTCCTTCGAGCGCGTTCTGGGCAACCGCGTGGCGGACGCCCGCGACCATGCGGGCAACATGGAGGAGTTCCTTGAGGAGTTGAAGGTTCGCGGCGTCGAGCTGACCGAGACCCGCAAGGTCGACAGGAAGACCGGCGAGGAGACCGTGGGCTGGAGCTACAAGTCCCGCGACCCCTACGGCAAGGGCAGGCGCAAGAGAAGGCGCCGCGCCTCCAACCTCGCCGACGACCTGACCCGCGAGGGCATCGAGGCGTACTTCGAGGCGAAGCAGCGCGAGCTTGAGGCACAGGGGCAGAACGCCCCGGCACCGGAGGTCACGCCCGACGTGCCCGAGACGGCCGAACCGGCAGAGCAGCCCTCTGCGGATTTCGCTCTCGACGTGTACGACCTCGACCGGGCGTATGTGTCGGAGATGGCGTCCGACCTCCAGAAGGCGCACATCCACCGCTCACGCGATAAGGGCAAGCCCTTCATGGACGAGCGCTATCAGCAGATTGTCGAGGCGCGGAACCACCCGGACGAGCAGCTGGCGAAGCTGCGCGAGGACGTGGACGCCGCAAGGCGCGAGTTCCATGCCTCCAAGGAGGCGCTCGACACCCTGCAAAGCCCGTGCCCGGGGCTTCTGGCCGGCATGCACGTGTTCGCCAAGGCGGGGCGCGACGCCCGGGACCCCGTGTCCCGCATGATGGCCGACATGACCGCCATGATGCTGCACATGATGATTCAGGAGGCGCTCGCGGAGGAGCGCCGCAGGCAGCGCGAGGAGGCGGAGAGGCGCGTGTACGAGTCCCGCAAGAACATGTGGGATGCCGAGAAGCGTCTCAAGGCGGCGGAGAAGGCGCTGTCCGACGAGGACGAGCGCGAATCCAAGGCACATGCCAAGACCATGCGGACGCGCTATGCCAGGGCGCGAAGTGCCAGCCCAAGCACGCCGAGGTCGGCGGACAAGGACACGCAGCTCGGCGAGTAGCCGAGAAGATGAGGGAGCGGCGTCAGGCTGCTCCCTTTCTCAAGCTCCCGCTCGTGGGCTTTGATGAGACCTTCAGAAGGGCTGTTGATGGACGTACACGCAAGGGGCGGAAAATCGGGGTTTTCGTCGTCCGCTCATTTATGAGACGGATTCGGAATGCGTGGCGGAACGGACGGAGCGAAGCGAAGGCGTGAAGCCCGTTTGGAGACCGGCAAAAGCCCAGATGAAGACCCGATAAAGCCCCGAAAGTGGCGGTTGAACATGTATTTGCTGACACATATAATTAAATATGGAAATGCATAATTGATTAAATACATAGCGAGGTGAGGATATGAAGACGATTCTGGTATGCAACCAGAAGGGCGGCGTTGGCAAGTCCCTGGTCGCCGACGAGATTGCCTTCTCCTTCGAGCGCTCCGGTATCCCTGTGAGCTTCTACGACTTGGACACGCAGGGCGGCACGTTGCACAAGACGCATGAGGAGGATGGTGCGCAGGTCGCCGTGGTGGACACGCCGGGGGCCTTGCAGGAGGGGCTGGCGGACTGGCTGAAGGAGGCGGACGTGGTGGTCATCCCGACCAGGACCACGTCGAGGGACATCGAGCCGCTGATGCGCATGCGCAAGGCGGTGTTCAAGAACAGTCGCGCGAAGATTGTCTACGTGATGAACGGGTGGAACCGCTTCAAGGCGTCCCGCGACTTCATGGAGTGGTTCGAGGGTCTGGCAGGCGACCAGACGGTGGCCACGCTGCCCCAGTCCGAGGCGTTCGTTCAGGCGGGAGCCGCCGGCAAGTCCGTGGTCGAGTTCGACCGACGCGGCAAGGCGGCGAGAGCGACGCGCGAGCTGGTGGACACGGTGCGCGAGGCCGCGGGGTTCCCGAAGGAATGAGTATTTGAGTAATTGATTAACTGAATAGACGGAGTTCACGAGTATAAGCCCTGTTAAGGCATGAGCGGCAAGCCTATAAGACCTTAGGAACCTACCGACTGTGACGGGTCGGTCTGGGACGGGCACAGCGTCTGAAATCGCACATTTGTGACGAGCGGTGAACGAAGGCAGCTACCCATGGGATAGGTGCCTTCGGTTGCCGCTTTTTTTCGTGGCTCCTCCGTCAACTGACGAGAGGGGACATGAAATGATGAATGCAGTTCCTGCATTGAATGAGAAACGGTGGCGGGGTTTTCCCGTTGACTTTCTGTTCGAAATTAACGGAGAAGCGAATGATTGCGAAATGGTCAACGGAAATGACGTCAGCTTTGTTACAGCCTCTGCTGTGCATAACGGTGTAACGAAATGTGTTTCGTTGGATGACGCTGATGGAAGACCCATTGACAGGCAATTCATCAGCGTCGCTAAAACGGGAACGCCGTTTAAGGCGTTTTATCAGGAGGGTGTTTCGGTTGTTGACGTGAATGCGGCAAGGCTTCATTTGCGCAATAAGCTATACAGGGGCAATCCTTTCGTCCAGCAGTTTTTGGTGACACTTTTTGAAAGACAGCGTTCGAAGTTTACGTACGGCTACGTTTCCGGCATTAAAAGAATGAGCAGAACGATGTTGCTGCTTCCTGTGGATGATTCCGGCGAACCTGATTACGAATACATGGCGGAGTACACACGGCAGAAGCGCGAAGCGATGCTGGCAAAGTATCGCGCCTATGTCGAAGCACGCATTGCGGAACTGGGTGAATACGTTGAGATTCCTGCTCTCGATGAGAAGGAATGGATAGCGTTTCATCTTGAGGAAATCGGGACGGTGACATCTGGCCGTGATATTTATGCTGCTGAGCGCATTGAAGGAGATACGCCGTATATCACTTCGGGAGGAACGAATAATGGCGTAGGGTATTTCGTAGGAAATAGCAACGAAACGCTTGATTCTGGATATATTGCCCTGAATAGAAACGGAGCTGTCGGAAAAGCGTTCTATCATTCTTCAAAGTCGCTTATGGGAAATGACTGTCGGAAGGTGCATCTAAAGAACGCCGACAATAATTTGTTTGTCGGTCAGTTCGTCGCTCTTTGCATATCCATGCAAAGTGAATGCTTCAGTTATAGTCGCAAGCTCGGCACGGCAAGAGCGAAGCGGATGCAAATCATGCTCCCCGTTACCGATTCCGGCGAACCTGATTACGAATACATGGGGCAATATGCCAAGAACATGATGTTTCGCAAGTATCAGCAGTATCTGGCATTTTTGAGAGTTGACGAAACCGCAGGTCAGGGCGATGTTCCGTCTGGACAAACGATAAAGCAAGATGTATAATTGTACAAATATGTAAATAATTAAAGGAGGTCGAGCCATGGCGAACATGTTCGAGAAATACGCTGCCGACCGCGAGGCCGAGCAGAAGAAGATAGAGAAGGCCGTCGTCGCCGACGCGGCCGCTGACGAGAAGCGCACGACGCTCTCGCTGTCGCTCACCGTGAGCGACAAGAAGGCGCTCAAGATGATGGCTGCGGAGCGCGAGACGACGATTGCCGCAATCATCCACGAGTGGGTGCAGGAACATCTTGAGGAGGTGAGCGAGTAAATGGCAAAGAAAGAGGTCAAGACTGATTTATGGGTTGCCGCGCAGCTCGATGAGTGCAAGATTCGTTTCGACGCCCAGGGCAGCAACGTGAAGGAAATCAACGAGGCGCTGAAGACCGCCTCGAAGCGCGGCACCGGTAACGCCGGATACCCCGAGTACACGGCGGTTATCGGCGATTTTGTCCTCGTTATCGAGGACAAGGCCGATATGGACAAGCAGATTAAGCTGACCAATTCGGGCATTATCGACATGAGCGTGAAGGCTGTGACCGATTACGCCGTGAACGGCGCGTACTTCTATGCGAAGCATATTGCGCAGAACACGGCGTTCAAGAAGGTGTTCGCGGTTGGCGTTTCTGGCGACGCGAAGCATCACGTCATCACGCCCCTGTGGGTGGATGACCGCGAGGGTTACAAGCAGCTGCCCGACATCGAGTCCTTCATCTCGTTCTCCGAGCAGAACATCGGTGAGTATTACACCCGGTATGTTCTGGAGGAGGCGACCGATGTCGAGAAGACCACGGAGCAGATTCTGAAGGATGCGGCGGAGCTGCACGAGTATCTGCGCACGTATGGCACGTTGAAGGACCAGGACAAGCCCCTGGTTGTTGCTGGTATTCTGCTTGCGTTGGATGAGATTGAGTTTGGTGGCTTTTCGATTGACTCGCTGACTGGCGACCAAACGCCGGGAATGCGTGATGGCGACAAGCTGATGAACGCCGTAAAGGGACGTCTGACGCGCTCCAACGTGGGACCAGATGCGAAGAAGGACAAGCTGCTGGCGGAGTTCGCTATCTTGCAGACCAGCTTCCGGCTGAACGAAGTGAACGAGACGCTGGGCAAGACGCCGTTGAAGTTCTACACGGAGTTCCTGCACGAGCACGTGTTCCGCAATATCAAGTATCAGAAGACCAGTGAGGACTTCATCGGCCGCTTCTACGGCGAGTTCATGAGCTATTCAGGCGGTGACGGGCAGACGTTGGGCATCATCCTGACGCCTCGTCACATCTGCGACTTGATGTGCGAGCTGGTGGATATTCAGCCGGACGACACGGTGCTCGACCCGACCTGTGGCACGGCGGGATTCCTGATTTCGGCTATGCACAGGATGCTGACGCTGGCGGATACGGATGCGCAGAAGCGCAACATCAAGAAGAAGCAGCTTCACGGCTTCGAGCTTCAGAGCAACATGTTCGCCGTCGCCGCAGCGAACATGATTTTGCGCAAGGACGGCAACAGCAACTTAGAGTGCTGCGATTTTCTGCGCAAGAACCCGGCGCAGGTGCAGATGAAGGGCGCGACGGTCGGTTTGATGAACCCGCCCTATTCGCAGGGCACGAAGGCAGACCCCGAGCAGTATGAGCTTTCGTTCATCGAGCACCTGTTGGATTCTCTGACGGTTGGCGCACGTGCGGCGGTCATCGTGCCGCAGTCCTCCATGACGGGCAAGTCGAAGGCTGAGCAGGCGTTCAAGGCGAGCATCATGAAGAAGCACACGCTGGAGGGCGTCATCACCTGCAATACGGACACGTTCTACGGCGTGGGTACGAACCCGGTTATTGCCGTGTTCACGGCGTACGAGCCGCACGATGCCGACAAGGTCTGCAAGTTCATCGACTTCCGCGACGACGGGTACGAGGTGCGTGCGCATGTTGGTCTTGTCGAGGGCGATTCCGCGAAGGACAAGAAGCAGCACCTGTTGGACGTCTGGAACGGACGTGCAGAGGCTCCGTCGAAGTTCTGCGTCGAGTCCACGGTGAAACCCGAGGATGAGTGGCTGCACTCGTTCTACTACTTCAATGACGAGATTCCCACGGATGCCGATTTCGAGAAGGCTATCGGCGATTACCTGACGTTCGAGTTCTCGATGGTGATGCAGAATCGTGAGTACCTGTTCAAGGGAGGTGACGGTGATGCAGAGTCTTGATGAGAAGACGTGGAAACAGCTTTCAGCTTTTGGTGATGGCGCTCCGCTGTATATCGAAACGACCAACAGCAGTATTGACGGTATTCGCCTGATAGATGATGGTGAGAAGTCGGTTCCGTATATTACACGCTCCGATGCGAATAATGGCGTGGCTCGTTTTGCAAGCCCAAAGAACTATGAGTTCGGTAGCGATGATGGCGGATGTATCACTGTCGGTCTGGACACGCAGACGGCGTTTTATCAGCCTCATAAGTTTGTCACGGGACAAAACGTGCAAGTCATCACAGGCGAAAATATCAGTGAAGATGTCGCTCAGTTCCTAGTACCGATTTTGCGTCAGCAAATGACGGCAAAGTTTAATTGGGGCGGCAATGGCGCGACGCTTGGGCGAATGAAGCGCCTTTCCGTCATGCTCCCCGTCACTGATTCTGGCGAGCCTGATTACGAATATATGGCGGAGTACGCACGGCAGAAGCGTAATGCGATGCTTGCTAAATATCGCGCCTATGTCGAAGCACGCATTGCGGAACTGGGTGAAGCCGTTGAGATTCCGAAGCTGAATGAGAAGGAATGGCGCGAATTTTCGTTAGACGACATTTTTACTGTCGGGGCAGGCAAACGCTTGGAGACAAGAAATAAGATTCCCGGCGTTCGCCCGTTTATAGGCGCAACGGATAATGGGAACGGCGTTACCGGCTTTGTTGGTAACGATAATGCCTCGAAGGATAGCAATGTGCTGGGCGTGAATTATAACGGTGCGCCTTGCATTGCGTTTTATCATCCGTATGAGTGCATCTTTACGGATGATGTAAAGCGGTTGCATCTTCGGAATTACGAAGATAACAAGTTTGTATTGCTGTTCTTCGTGTCTGTGTTTGCGAAGCAGCGCTCTAAATACAGCTACGGTTATAAGTTCAAGGAGCAGCGCATGCTTCGACAGAAGTTAATGCTTCCTGTGACTGATTCCGGTGAGCCTGATTACGAATACATGGAGCAATACGCCAAGAACATGATGCTTCGCAAGTATCAGCAGTATCTGGCGTTCTTGGAGCAGAGCGACCAGGACACGCAGTAGCAAATGTGGGACAAGCCCGTCGCTCTCTTGGGCGGCGGGCTTTATAATTAAATGCGCATTTACGTAATTCATCATGTAGGAGGAACTAACGTGAAAGCCTATAAGCAGAAAAGACAGGGGGTGGTAAACCTATGGCACGTAAGAAGAAATTCGCGCCGAACGACAACAACCTCGCGATAGCGTACTATCGCTTCTCGTCCCACTCGCAGAACGAGGCGAGCATCGACCAGCAGCGCGACCTTGCCCACGAATGGGCGGATGCGCACGGCTTCAAAATCGTGCAGGAGTATGAGGACGCGGCAATATCCGGCACCACGGACGCACGACCGGGGTTCCAGCAGATGCTGTCGGAAGTCGCAAAAATCCGTCCCCATACCCTCATCATGTGGAAGACCGACCGTCTGGGACGCGACAAGTACGTTCTGGCGATGGCGAAGAAGAAAATCCGCGACGCGGGATGCGAGATTCACCTGTTGGCCGAGCACATCCCGACGGAGGGACCCGAAGGCGTCCTCATCGAGGGGCTGATGGAGGCCATGGCGGAGTATTACAGCCGCCAGCTGTCGCAGAACATCCAGCGCGGCATGGACTACAACGCGCAGCACGCCCTGTACAACGGCCACAAGCTGTTCGGCTACGACGTGGACAGGTCCACGAAGAAGTACATCCCGGACCCGAACACGGCGCCGTTCGTGCAGTGGGCGTTTAAGGAATACGCATCGGGCAAGCCGCTGAAGACCATTGCCGAGGAGATGAACGCGCAGGGCCTGCGCACGCCGAGGAACGCGAAGTTCAGCGTGAACATGCTGAACAAGATGCTCAAGAACCGCGCCTACATCGGCGAGTACCACCACGGCGACATCACGGTCGCCGGCGGAATGCCCGTCCTCGTCGACGAGGCGACTTTCGATAGGGCGCAAAGGCGGTTCGCCGAGAACAAGCGCAAGGGTTCCCAGCGGGCGCACGGCATGGACGACGCCGAGGCCCCGCGCTATTGGCTCACGGGCAAGCTCTATTGCGGTGAGTGCGGGAGCACCATGCAGGGCGTGTCAGGCACGAGCAAGACCGGGCGGACGTATTACTACTACTATTGCTCCGCCCAGCGCAGGAAGGAGTGCCACCTGCACAAGGCCCGCAAGCGGGACCTGGAGGACATGGTGCTGTTCGCCCTGCACAACATCGTCGACGACGAGGAGAACGTGACGGCGCTCGCTTTGGATGCGGCGGAGTATTACGAGAAGAGCCACAACGACACCGCGTATCTCGAGGCGCTGGAGGCGAAGCGCAGGGAAGTGGAGAAAAGCCTCGCGAACCTCGTGAAGGTCATCGAGAAGGGCGTGGTCAGCGACACGGTGACGGAACGTCTCACGCAGCTCGAGGAGCAGAAGAGCGCCCTGAACGATGCCATAGGGACGGAAAACGTCCGCGCGTCGCTGTGCGAGGACAGGCACAGCATCCAGGCGTACTTCGACAAGTTCCTGCACGCCGACGTGAACGACCCGGAGATTCGAGACCAGGTCTTCGAGTATTTCGTGGACAAGGTCTACCTGTACGACGACAAGCTCGTCGTGAGCATGTGGTTCTCTGAGGACGACAAGCAGGAAATCACGTGGCGGGACTGGTTCTCGCTGGATGAGTATTGGACCGACGAATCCCCTTTTGTTAAAGGGGGAGGCGTCGAGTTCGACTGCTTCCCCCTCGGCTCCACCATAAGTAACAGGCAGGTAGATATTAGTATCTACCTGCTTTTTTATTATTTGCTCGTACCGCGGAGAATCGAACTCTGTGCAGGGCGCGGGCGTAAAGAAAACGCGTAAGCGTTTTTAGCCCGCGGGCGAGGGCGGCGGCAGCCGGCCGAAGCCGGTGCGGATTTGCGGAGCAAATACGCGGATTCTCCGCGCAAACTATCGACCCAAAACGGATGTGATGTTTATCAAATTTCAGTCGGCCATGCGCCGCATCAATGGAGCCCCAGACCCGCGGAGAATCGAACTCTATGCAGGGCGCGGGCAGCTGGCCGAAGCCGGGCTGTCGGCCTATGCAATTTCCCTAACGCTATCGCGCAGAACCAGCTCCGACGACACAAACGTGGTGGAGACCGCATGGCGCTCGGGGTGGTCGAGCATGTCGGCGAGCCTCTGCACCGCCATGCGTCCCGAGTCGTACATATTAATCTGGGTGGACGTGAGCGCGGGCCGACAGACAAGAGAGGCGTTCGTGTTGCCATAGCCTATAAACGACACGTCTTCCGGCACGGTGTAGCCTGCGTCCTGCACCGCCCGCATCGCCCCGACGGCAATGTTGTCGAGGTCTGCGATGAGGCAAGTGGGCATTGCGAAGCCGTCGGGCGGTGCGGCGAGGAATCGACGCATGGCATTGTACGCAGCATCTAGCTGACAGGGCAGCTCGATCACCGGGTGGTTTGCGTTTGCGTAACCGAATCGTTCTATGCCCTTGCGGAAGCCATCAAGGTGGTGCTCAAAGTTATTGATTCGCGGGATGCCCGCTAGGAACCCGATGTCTGTATGCCCCATCTCGGCGGCGTGCGCGTACGCCCGAAGCATCGAAGTCTGGTCGTCAAGCGTCACAGCGTCCACGGCGATGAGGTCAAAGTAGCCATCGAGCAGCACAGTTGGAAGGCCAAGCTCCAGGTAGCGACGCAGGCGCGCCTCGTCCAGCTCGGTCGCCTCGAGCACCATCCCGTCGGCGTCGAGGCTGCGCACGTACTCGAGGTGCTCTTCGAAGTCTTGCCCGGGGAGGAAGTGCACAAGCGTGAGCGGTAGCCCCAGACGGTGCGCCTCTGCTTGCACCGTTTCGATGAGGTTGGAGAAGAACGGCAGGTCGTTTATTACATCGCCCGTCTCTTTGTGCACCACGAGAAGGAGTGAGCGATCGCGGCGGGCGTCCGCCATGGTGGCGGCGTTGCGCTCGTTGACAAGCTCTAACACCTTGCGCCTTGTCTCGGCAGAGACGCCCGGGCGCCCGTTGACGGCTAGAGACACCGCCGTCGTGGATATGCCGAGCATCTGCGCTATGTCCTTGTTCTTCAATCTCATCGCGCATCGGTCCGTTTACTTAATAAAAATAAAGTAGGTAACTTAAATTCGATAAATATATCATAGCGCTATCTCGGATATAGCAAAGGAGAGAACATGATTGACCAGTTCGTATACGACATCCCCACCCGCATTCTGTACGGCGCGGGGTCGCTGCAGAAGCTCCACGAGGAGAATCTTCCCGGCAAGAAGGCACTCATCGCCATTAGCCAGGGCGGATCGATGAAACGCCACGGCCAGCTCGATGCGCTGATGTCGGAGTTGGACGCCGCGGGCGTTTCTTATGTGCTATTCGACCAGATCCGTCCCAACCCCACGGCGGGCAACGTCGACGATGCGGCCGCATGCGCCGTGCGCGAGGGCTGCGACTTCGTGGTCGCGCTTGGCGGCGGCTCGGTGATGGACGCCGCGAAGGCAATTGCGCTCGTGGCTACCAATGAAGGTTCTTGCTGGGACTACGCCCCCTCCGTATCCGGAGGACAGCGCACACCCGAGGCTGCGCCCCTGCCCCTCGTGTGCGTTACCACGAGCGCGGGTACCGGTTCGGAGGTCGACATGTGGTCGGTGATCAGCAACGACGAGACGCAGGAGAAGACCGGCTACGCCTCCATGTACCCGACTCTTTCCGTGGTCGACTCTGACTTGATGATGAGCGTTCCTCCCACCTTTACCGCCTGGCAGGGCATGGATGCGTTTTTCCATGCCGCCGAATCGGTCATCAACGTGAACGAGCACGTCGTGGGCGAGATGTTCGCGATAAAGGCTATCGAGCTTATCGCCAAGTACCTGCCTCGCGCCGTGGCGGACGGCTCCGACAAGGAGGCTCGCAACAACATGGCTATCGCCAATACGCTGGCCGGCTACTACATGCTGTGTACGTCCGAGCACACGATGGAGCACGCGCTCGGCAGCGCCCATCCGGAGCTGGTGCACGGCGCCGGGCTCATCATGATAAGCCACGAGTACTTTGACTTCTTCGCGCAGGCCAGGTGCTGCGAGGGACAGATGGCCAAGATGGCACGCGCCATGGGCGTGGAGGGCGCGACGGGCGGTGCGGACTTTATTGCTGCGCTCGATAAGCTAATCGCCGACGTGAATTGCGCCAACCTTAAGATGAGCGACTACGGAATAACACGTGAGGAGCTTCCCGGCGTGGTAAAGAAGTACCACGAGGTATGGGGCGGCAACAACGAAGCCGACCCGGTGAGGCTGACCGACGAGGACGTGCTCGGCATGTTCGAGCGCAGCTACCGTTAAGGAGCGTGCTGTGACAATGACAGAGATGGAGAAGCTGAAAGCCGGAATGCCGTATCGCTACGACGACCCGGAGCTTGTCGAGATGAAGGACACGGCGTCCACCCGATGCGCGGCGCTTGCCGCTGTCGACCCGCTTGATGCCGCAGGGCGCGAGGCAGCGGCGCGTGAGTTGCTCGGGCAGGCAGGGGAGGAGCTGGATATACAGCCCGGATTCCACTGCGATAACGGCAAGAACATCTGCGTGGGAAAGAGGTTCACCGCCAACTTTAACGTGACCATTCTCGACGGCGCCCCCGTGACCTTCGGCGACTATTGCTTGGTCGGCCCCGGCACGCTCGTCGCTACGACCGGGCACCCGATGGAGCCGGAGGGCAGGCGGGATCGTCTTGCCATATCCAAGCCCATCACGGTCGGCGATGACGTGTGGATCGGGGGCAACTGCGTCATCACGGGCGGCGTGACCATCGGCAACAACGTAGTGGTCGCCGCGGGTACGGTCGTCAACAAGGATGTACCGGACAACTGCGTGGTGGCGGGCGTTCCCGCCAAGGTAATCAAACAGCTGGCCTAAGCACGGGGCCTCGGCGCCCAAAGTGGGATGTGCTTTCCCAAAGGCCTTTCAACCGGAAACTGTGTCCCGGAATCAGCTCTCAAAATGGGACGAGCTTTCCGCTCCCGCCCCTCAACTCCAAAACCAGCGCACCTGCCATCCCAAAACTGGGTAGAAGAAGGCCAAAACGAAAACGGCAGGAGGTCAACATGACTGCAGAAGATAAGGCAAAGAACGCTGGCAAGGTCGCGCTCGTTCTGGAGGGCGGCAGCTTCCGTGGGCAATTTACCGCAGGCGTGCTCGACGTCCTCATGGAGGCCGGCGTCGAGATCCCGGCGGTGTACGGCGTGTCGGCCGGCGCCCTCAACGGCGTCAACTACAAGTCGCACCAGATCGGACGCACCAACCGAGTCAATTTGGCCTTCTGCAACGACAACCGCTACATGGGCGCCGCGTCGTTTGCGTCCACGGGCTCCATCGTGGGCTACGACTTTATCTTCAACGACGTCCAGGACCGCCTGGATCCCTTTGATAACGAGACGTTCGACGCCAGCCCCATCGAGATGTATGCCGTCGCGACGGACATGCTCTTTGGAACCGCTGCCTACCTGCCGGTCAAAAGCGCCGTGCTCGACCTTGATGCCGTGCGCGCCTCGACCTCGTTGCCGCTGGTGACCCCGCCGGTCGAGATTGACGGCCACAAGTACGTCGACGGCGGCGTGGCCGATTCGGTCCCTATCGAGCATGTGCTCGAGGAGGCGGGCTTCGACCGCGCGGTCGTCATCGTCACCCAAGACCGTTCGTACGAAAAGAAGCCCTACGAGTTCATGCCTGCCGCGCGCGCCCGCTATGCCGACTACCCCTACCTGCTCGAGGCCATCGAGACGCGCCACGACCGCTACAACATCCAGCGTATGCACCTGTGGAAGTATGAGCGCGAGGGCCGCGCCCTGGTCGTCGCTCCGCAAAAGCCGGTCGAGGTCGGTCATGTTGAGCACGATCCGGCAAAGCTGCTCGACCTGTATATTCAGGGCCGCCAGGAGGCAAAGCGCATGCTGGCCGACATCGAGGCATTCGTCGAGCGCTAGTGCCGCAACACTACGGCCCATGGACGACATGTGCAGAAACTCTGGTCGGAGCCAAAATACCTGTTGACTCGTACGGCGAGCGGGGTAATATGGACGGGTTACTTGCAGAGCCCCGTGAATCTCTGTAACAACACGTACTGTACATGGAGGAGTCTAAGTGATTTCGAAATCGACTCACTACGCCAAGCAGGGCGAGGTCCAGCGCAACTGGGTTCTCGTCGACGCCGATGGTGCTGTCCTGGGCCGTCTTGCCACCCAGATCGCAATGATCCTGCGCGGTAAGAACAAGCCCCAGTTCACGCCCAACAGCGACTGCGGCGACTTCGTTGTCGTCATCAACGCCGATAAGGTCCAGCTTACCGGTAACAAGGCCGACACGAAGACCTATTATCGCCACAGCGGCTACAACGGCGGCCTCAAGGCTGAGAGCTTCCGCCAGGCTATGGAGAAGCACCCGGAGAAGGTCATCGAGCGCGCCGTTCGCGGCATGCTGCCCAAGACCACCCTCGGCCGTGCCCAGATGACCAAGCTTAAGGTCTACGCTGGTGCCGAGCATCCGCACGCTGCCCAGAACCCCACGAAGATTGAGCTGGAGGCTTAAAGATGGCTGAGAACACCGTTGTCTACCAGGGTACCGGCCGTCGTAAGAACGCCGTCGCCCGCGTCCGTCTCGTCCCCGGCACCGGCAAGGTGACTGTCAACAAGCGTGACGCCGAGCAGTATTTCGGCCGTCATCAGCTCGTTGAGAACGCCCTTGCTCCCTTCAAGGTGACCGACACCGCCGGTCAGTTCGACGTTATCGCTCTGTGCGATGGCGGCGGCATCTCCGGTCAGTCCGGCGCTCTGCGCCTGGGCATCGCTCGCGCTCTTCTGAACGCTGGCGACTACCGTGCTGACCTCAAGAAGGCCGGTTTCCTTACGCGCGATGCTCGCGTGGTCGAGCGCAAGAAGTACGGCCTCAAGAAGGCCCGCCGCGCTCCCCAGTTCTCCAAGCGCTAAGGTTTTATCTCCTTACGAGATACAATGTACAAGCGGGGCCTGCCGATTGCTCGGCGGGTCCCGCTTTTCTTTTTCGACTAGGGTGGGCGACTGCGTTTTGCCCACTTGGGAAGGAGCGATCCTATGCCCCAGAACATCTTCGGTACCGACGGCGTCCGCGGCGTCGCCAATGCCGACCTCTCGTGCGACCTCGCGTTTCGCCTGGGCCGCGCGGCGACCAAGTTCCTCGGTCCGGACATCTGCATCGGTCGCGACACGCGTCTTTCGGGTACCATGCTCGAGAGTGCCCTGACCGCCGGCATTATGGCCGAGGGTGGTCGCCCGCACTGCTGCGGCGTTATCCCTACGCCGGCTGTGGCGCTGCTCACCGTTCAGAACGAGCTCGACGGCGGTATCGTCATCTCCGCTTCGCATAATCCGCCGGAGTTCAACGGCATCAAGTTCTTTAGCCGCAAGGGTATGAAGCTTCCCGACGCGGTCGAGGAAGAGATCAGCGCCTGGGTCATGTCCGAGGAGGCCATGGCTGCCGACACGTTGCCGACCGGCGCCGGTGTGGGTCACATCATTAAGATGAAGGATGCCCGCAAGGCATACGTCGACCACGCCATTAATACGCTCGACGGCCTGAGGCTCGACGGCCTGGTTGTTGCCGTCGACTGCGGTCATGGCGCCTCTTGCCAGACCACGCCCGCCGCGCTGCAGCGCCTGGGCGCCACGGTCCATGCCATCAACACCGACTACTGCGGCACCGACATCAACGTCGAGTGCGGCTCCACGCACCTTGAGCCCCTGCGCGAGCTCGTGTTGCGCACCCATGCCGACATCGGCCTGGCCCACGACGGTGACGCCGACCGCGTGCTCTTCGTCGACAGCGAGGGCAACGAGATCGACGGCGACTACATCCTGGCCATCTGCGGCTCCGACCTCGCTGCTCGCGGCAAGCTCGCCAACTCCGAGATCGTCTCGACCGTTATGTGCAACCTGGGCTTCTCCATCGCCATGAAGGAGCAGGGCTTTGAGATGGTCCAGACTGCCGTGGGCGACCGCTACGTTCTTGAGCGCATGCTCGCGGACGGCGCCGTCATCGGCGGCGAGCAGTCCGGCCACATTATCTTCCTTGAGCACAACACCACCGGCGACGGTCTGGTGACGGCGCTGCAGCTGCTTGCCGTGCTCAAGCGCACCGGTCGCACGCTTACCGATCTTGCTGGCATCATGAAGAAGTACCCGCAGGTACTCGTCAACGTGCATTCCGACAACAAGGCCGGCCTGGACGACTGCCAGCCCATCTGGGATGCCGTCGCTGCCGCCGAGAAGGAGCTTAACGGTCGCGGCCGCATTCTGGTGCGCCCGAGCGGCACTGAGCCGCTGGTTCGCGTCATGGCCGAGGCCGAGACGCACGAGCTGACCCAGCGCGTCGTCGACGACATCGTCG
>OQWM01000683.1_pt1 | contig 22147 bp, 13 predicted proteins | sample 1691531 | NCBI WGS metagenome assembly OQWM01 (sample SAMN03418257, study PRJEB22391) | human gut metagenome | biome: human-gut; feature: organic feature; material: feces | host: Homo sapiens | place: Tanzania | collected 2013-01
ACGGGCGGGCTAATCGGCGGCGTGGGCGTGGGCGGCGGACTGCTGCTGCTGTCCCTTTACATGGACAAACGCATGAAGCGGGAGACGCTGGGCGGCGGCGACATCAAGCTGCTGTTTCTCACCGGGCTTTTCTTCGGCTGGAAAGGGAACCTGCTGTGCCTGACCCTCGCCTGCGTGGTGGGGATCGTGTGGGGCCTTGCCGGAAAACGGCGGGGCGAGGCCATCCCGTGGGGGCCGTCCATCGCCGTCGGCGCGTGGATCACCGCCTTGGCGGGGCAAATGTTTATCGACTGGTATCTGGTTTTTTTCGCCTGATTCTTTTATATTGAGAAAGAGAGGACATGACATGGGGAAGATCGTAGGCTTTGAAATTGGCGATCACAGTGTCAAGCTGGTATATTTTGCCGGAAAGGAACTGAAAAAGGCGGTGAGCGTGGCGCTGCCGGACGCGATGGTGTCCAACGGGCGCATTTTGTCCATGGACGCTATGGCGGATTTTCTGCGGGAGGCGGCAAAGGCCAACGGCATTCCCTCGGGGGGCGCGGCCCTGACCCTCTCCGCCGCGGACGCCTTCACCAGAGACGTGACGGTGCCCGCCATGACGGAGCAGCAGTTATCGTACAACCTGCCCTTTGAGTTCCACGATTTTCTGACGGAGGAAAAGAGCAAGTATTTCTTCGACTATTCCGTGCGGGAGGTGCGCAGAGATCCGGACGGATACCCCCTGGAGATGGATCTGTTCGCCTGTGCCATGCTGAAGGAGCGGGTGGAGGCCTACCGGGCCATGTTCCGCCGGGCGGGCTTTAAGCTCAAGGTGCTCACGCCGCTGGAGACCGCTTACGGCGCGCTGCTGACGGAATACACCCGCCGCACCGGCGCGCCGGAGATCGGCCGCTGCGTGGTGGACCTGGGCCACCGCGGAACCCTGATGCACTTCCTGCAAGGCGGCGAGTGCGTGGGCGTCCGGGAGATCGACCTGGGCCTTGCGGAGCTGGATCAGCGCATCGCGGAGGAAATGGGCGTGGAGATCCATGCCGTCCGGGACTATAAGCAGAGCAACTTCAACGGCGTGCTGGATACGGAGTATGCCAAGGAGTTTTACAGCCGTCTGGCGGTGGAGATCATGAAGGCCGTCAACTTCTACCACTACAACAACCGGGACCGGGAATTGGAGGAGCTGTATCTCTGCGGCGGCGGCGCGGCCATCCGGCCCCTGCGGGAGACCATCGCCGCGACGGTAAAGCTGAAGGTCAAGGGCGGCGAGGAGCTGCTGGCCGACGGGATGCGTCCCGCCGAGGAGCCGTGGCTGTATCTGCGGCCCATTGGCGGCGTCTGTGAGGGAGGATTGAAATGATTCTGGAAAAAGAGCGGGAGGAAGTCACCTCCGAGGCGGAGCGGCCTGCGGACAGCGTGTCCAACGAGGCGGCCCCGGTTGAGACTGCCCCCCGGAAAATGGTGAAATGCCCCAGCAAGACGGGCATCAACATGAACCAGCGGGAAAAGCGCACCGGACAGGTGCTGACGCTGGTGATCGGTCTGGCGGTGATCTTGCTGATGGCGGGTCTGGTGGCCCGGTTCGGCGTGATGGAGCAGTACCAGCGTCTCTCCGAGGCCCAGAGCGCCTACGGGGAGGTACATAGCCAGCTGGCCGCGTGTCAGGAAAAACTGACGGATTACGAGCTGGTGCTGACGGAGTACCGCAGCTGCTCGCTGGACGGCATGACGGAGGGCGAGGATCAGTTGATCACGGTGTCCCGTCAGGCGGTGCTGGATCTGGTGGAGGGCATTATGATGCCCAGGGGCAAGGTGATCTCCGTGAATATTTTGGATGATACCGCCGATGTGGAGATGTCCGGCATGAGTCTGGATCAGATCTCCGCCATGTTCGCGGTCATGGAGGCGGAGCCCATCGTGCGGAGCGTGGAGCTGAACATGGCCGCCACGGAGGAAAATACCGCGTCCGCGCAGCTGAACTTCTCCGTGCGGATCTATCTGGGGCCGGAAAGGGCGGTGGAGGAATGAATCGGGAACTGACAAAGCGGGAAACGGCCATGCTGCTGTTTCTGGTGATCCTTGTCATCGCGCTGGGCTATTTTAAGCTGATCTTCGAGCCAATTCAGGACCAGACGGCCCGGTATCAGAGCGATACGGTGCAGGAGCAGAGCGAGCTGGAGCTGGAGCTGGTCCGGCTGGACCAGATGCAAAAAATGCAGCAGAAGATCGACGAGGTGCGCGCCTCCGGCGAGGAGCGGACGATCCCCGAGTTCGACAACAGCGGAAAGCTGATGCTGGATCTCCACCGGATCTTGGGTACGGCGATGGACTACTCTCTGGACTTTTCCCAGAGCACGACCCAGAATAACTACGTTGTCCTGCGGCCTGTGACCATGAGCTTTCAGACCCGCACCTACGCCCAGGCCCGCGCCATTGTGGACGCCCTGAGCGAAAGCGAGAATATGAACCAGATCTCCGATCTGAGCATCCGCATGGATGAGGGCCGCGAGGGCGCGTCCGTGCGGACGGAGCTGGTCATCACCTATTTTGAAGTCATTTTGAAGTGATCCGCCCGGAAACGGCGGAAGGAGAGGGGAATTCCATGAAAAACAGGGCAAAATGGAACAATATAAACGGCTTTTCACTCATGGAAATGATGGTGACGGTCGTGGTCATCGTCGTTCTGTCTGCCTTGGCCATGATCCCTATTTCCAAAATGCAAAAGGACATCCGCCAGACGGAGCTGGACAGCCGAGCGGAGATGATCTTCACCGCCGTGCAGAACCGGATGACCCGGCTCCAGGCGGCGGGCCAGAGCGACGTCTATAAAAGCGGCAAGGCGGATGTTGCGCCACTGCCATCTCGCCCTGTGGACGAAGACCCTGATGAAAACAAAAAAAGAGAACTGGTTTACATAACCTCAGAAAGCAAGCGTAACACGGATTCCGCCGCCTCCTGGCTCTACCCGGAAACGGAGGCCGAGGCGGAACTGTGGAACGCTAACTGGGTGGTGGAGTATGACGCCAAGGGCGGCAGCGTGTACGCTGTATTTTACAGCAAAGCACCCATGTGCGCGCCGGATGAATTTAATGATCTGCGTTTCCGTAACGACCGTCTGGCGCGGGGCGCTAAGGTAGGCTATTACGGCGGCGATTCCGTGGGCGCGGCGGATACCGACAGTCTGCGCCTCACGGTAGAGACCATCAATAAGGATCGATTGGCGGTGCGGGCTGTCTGTACAGTCGTGGGGACAAACAGACTTGATTTTTACGCCACTGTGGAGGATGAATCCGGCAATATCGCCAAATTTGAAATAGAAAAGTACAATGGAATAGACTCCGTGGATCAAAAAGGGAGGACCTACACGGTAACGCTGGTGCTGGACGCTCTCCAAACCGGAAAGCGGTTCGGTGAGCAAAAACGTTTTGAGCAGTTGATCCCCGGTGAAAACCTGACGGTGACGATCCGGGCAAAAGCTGTCAATAACGCTCTGATCGAGGATGCGCTCGGAGAGACGAAGGTCAACAGCCTGTTCGCGGATGTCAAAGCGAGCGGGACCGGCGGCCGGACGGCGATCATCAAATGCGGACGGCATCTGCAAAATCTGGAGCTGGACAACTCCGGATTGAAAAAGGAGGCAGACAAAAACAAGATCATCACCGCCGCGGTGCAGGAGCAGAATATTCTATTCCGCAGCGCAGAGAGCGATAGCTGGTTTGATCTGTATTCCGACCGAAAATTTACACCAATCGAAAACACTCAACTCAAAAGCTATGACAGCACTAGCGGGATATATCATCCGGAGATCTGTGATCTGCCCATTGAGGCAAAAAAGAGTACGGATGCCGGCATGGACTCCGGCGACGCGGGCCTGTTCAAGACCTTTGGCGGCGAATTGAAAAATATCCGTTTGGCCAACGCCCGAATTATCGGTGACGGAAATGTCGGCGGTCTGGTTGGAACGCTGAACGGTACAACAACGATCGACGGCTGTCAGGTGTATCTGAAGAATGTCAAAAAGGGACTGGACAAGGACAAGATATTTGATGAGTACACGCGGATCAGCGGTCTGGTGGCCGGTGGTCTGGTGGGCAGCACAGAGGGAAAAACACTGACGATCCAAAACAGTCTGGCCGCCACGGTGATCCGGGGCGAGACCGCTGCTGGCGGTCTGGTGGGCGACGGCAGCTGGGAACTCAGCGTTAAAGGCTCTTATGCGGACTGCTATCTTTACAGTGATCCGGAAACCACTGAAACGGATGCAGGTTATGCCAGCGGTTTGATTGGTCGGCGAGATGCTGCTACAAAAACGTTAAAAATCACAGATTGTTATGCCGCCGGTTTCTTGGTGGGCAAAACTACCGCGGGCCTTGTACCGTGCGATCTGACCGGCAATGAACTGAAAAATGTATACAGCGCCTGCGCGCCACTGACCGGAGGAAGCCTGACGTACGGAACGGCAGCCAATACCAGCGGCGGGGAAGGCAGCAAACCCCCAAAGAATGTGTACTATCTCGGCGTATCGGAGAAATCCACCATCGGCGAACAGAAAAACTATGATGTCCTGAACGCCGCGAACGCGGATACGCTGTTCGCTTCTGACTCTTCCAATGCCTTCACCAGAAAGAACAGCGACACCCATGCCTATAACCTGATGAGCGGCTTGGGCCTGAGCCTGTATTCCTATCCCAAGCTGAAGGATCTGCCCCATTACGGCGACTGGCAGGCAGAGTTTGAGGACAACGCGCTGGTGTACTATGAAAAGTACGATGACGAGAGCTTCGGTTTCTTCGGCGCCAACATCTCCGCGCTGTCCGAAACGAAGATAGTGAAGGGCGACGGCTACGGCGTAGTCTATGAAAAAGAACCTGATGCCGATGTAACCGTGACGGTTGACGGCAAGACCTATGAGAAGTTGGCCACCAAGATCACCATCACGGTCCCCGACAAGGACGGCACAAAAAAGACCTACTACCTGCTTCCCCTGCCTGCGAAGCTGGTGCAGGAGGTTGAGGTTAAAACGGTCCCGGATGGCTTCTACACAAAGCTGACGGCAAGTGGAAAAGACTATTATTACAATCCCCATTTCGCCAGCACCGCCGTGACGGACGGCAGCAAGGTGCCCACGCAGATCAGCATTCGCACGGCGCGGCAGTTGTACGCCCTGAGCGAATACTATGATAAATACCGGGATATTCTGCCAGAAGAGACTGCTTTCCAACAGGAGTGCGACATTGATTACGGCACCTATGTCTGGGCAACCTACGGCAAGGGCGGGACCGCGGTCAAGGAGCAAAAGCCCATCGGACGGACGGAAACGACCGCGTTTAAGCACAGCTATGACGGCGGCGAGCATATCATCACCGGTGTTTCCTTTGCCAGCGAAACGAACGATGCCGCCGTCGGCCTGTTCGGTTTTGTGACGGGAACGCTGGAGAACATCGTCGTGACAACATCGAAGAAACTGGCTGATGCCCCCACCTCCAGATTGGGCGGCAGCGTCCAGCGGAGAACGGTGTACATCGGCGTGCTGGCCGGTCGAAACAGCGGCACGATCAGAAACTGCGCCGTTTCCGGCTACAAGCTCTCCTGCTACGCTTACAGCGGAAGCACCTGCTATATCGGCGGTCTGGCGGGTTACAATGAAGGAACGGTCAGCGCTTGCGGCGCTGATATTCCCAGCATTTCCGGCAACACCACAAACGCCCGGGGCTACTACGCCGGCGCGCTGGCGGGCGTGAACGCGGGCGGCGGCTCTATTCGCCAAAGCTACGCCCTCGGCAGCATCGAACTGCGGGAGATCCGCGGCAGCGCCGTGATCTCCGGCTTTGTGGGCGACAATCAGGGCACCATCCGCAATAGCTACTGCGCCACGGCCCTGAGCGCCGTGACGGGCGCGGAGGTCAACGGCTTCGCGTCGGCCCACGGCAGCGTTTCCGACTGCTATTACCTCAGCGGCGGCACCTATACCTTCGCGGGAACGGTGCGCCTGTATGATTACAAGGAGGGCACCAACGGTGCGAAGGCGCGGGATCATGAGCAGATGAAGACGCTGGCTTTGGACGGCTTTGCCAAGGTTGATGATGCAGAGCACAGCATCAACCACCAGAATACGGACGGCGCTGAAACGGTATATCCCTATCCCGGCAGCGTCAGCGGCCCGGGCGGGACCGTCCATTACGGCGACTGGCCGACCCCGGCGGACATGGGAACCGTGGGCATGATCTACTGGGAGCTGGAGGAGGGCGGCGCCAACAGCGGCTATCACTTCTCCTACATCGGCTTTGACGCAGAGGGTGTCCGCAAGGAGGGCAGCAGCCTTTGCACCGCCCACGATGACGGCGGCAAGATCACCGATTTCGGTTACGGCTACTACAAGGTCGGAACAGATGCAGGGAAGCTGACGGAAAAAAGCGGCAACTTTGTCCTTGATGGGGAAAATGACGCAGCGGAAAAAGCGCTTGCCAAGCAAGTGTCCGGCTATACCTTCACCTGCTATCAAACCGGCGAGAAGGGTCTGCGGCTGAAATCCTCTGATGATGCCAACGGTACATGGACCTTGCAGCAGGGGACGCAGACGTATAAGTATGCGGTGTGTCCCTTCTTCGGAGATTCCTACTGCCCGGTCGGGGATGTAAACGGCAAGGAGCAGGACCTTGGCAAGAAGGATGCGAAAAAGAAGTACCAGATCCGCTCCGTGGAGCAGTTGCAATTCATCAACTGGAGCTATTCCGGCGGCAGCACGGGCAGCGTTGACCGCAAGGTCACGGAGTCGACTTATAATACTTTCCCCTATCTGCAATATAATACTACGGAGAAAGATTGGCTTGGTAAGATCGATCCGCAAAAGAGAAAGCCAGCGGAAGCAAAGCGCCCCCAGCGGAGCTGGAAGCAGACCCACGACCTCAACGGCGCGAATACGGCAAAGCCGACGGATGGCACGCAGAATACCGAGTTCCACCCCATCGCCGGAGCGGTCGTTCAACACGAGGGCTACAATGTTACGCTCTACGCGTGGTTCGGCGGGCAGTACAATGGCGGGAACTACTACATCAAGAACATCGCCATCAATTCCAACTGCTACAATGTAGGCGTATTCGGCACCACAGCAGGCGCGACGATCGAAAACATCGTGCTTTACAGCGACAACGGCGGCGTCATCCAGCGCAGCTCGAATGTGACGGACTATCAGTGCGCCTACGCGTTAGGCGGATTGGCCGGTATCGCCTATGAGTATGCGGATGAGATCGGAGCGAACGGGGCGGTGATCCAAAACTGCGCCATCGCAGGCTACGAGATCCAGGACAACAGCAAAAATAAGCTGGGTCTCGGCGAGGCGGTGGTAGGCGGTTTGCTCGGCGTTTCCAGACTGAAACTGGATCAATGCTCCGCTGTGGTGGACATTGCCATCAACTGCACACACCTGAATAACGATGATGAGCTGGACGCGCCAAAGTACGGCAACTTTGTCCGCGTGGGCGGACTGGTAGGCGGCGTGCGGGGAAAGGTGACCAACTGCTACACCGGCGGCAAAATTGAGGTCAGCAACGAAACGCTCAAGGAGCGTGTGCTGGCCGGCTTGTTCAGCGACAACAAGAACTTTGCCAAATGGAAAGAGGGGGAGAATGAAGTCCAAGAGGTCAAGATGCAGAATCCTCCCTTAAGGGGGACTCTCCCCAGCAATACAGGCCCGGATACCTATGTCTACATCGGCGGCATCGGCGGCAGCGGCTTCTCGTCCACCTTTGTGAATTTCGGTACAGCGCAGGACGGTAACCCAGACTTTGAGAACTGCTACACCTACATGACCTTCCCGAAGATGCAGGGTACCATCACCGCCATTTCCCTCATTGGCAGCGTGGCGGACCGGTACGGTCAGTATGCAAGCTTGACGATCACCAACTGCTATTACCTTAACAGCAGCGCGGACATCAACTTCAGAAATCTTCCACAGTATCACTGGAATAAGCTGAAATCCCTGAGTGATATTCTGAATCCGGCGAAACAGCAGGCCATGCTCAGGGGCGATCTGAGCTATTTGAAGGACTACACCACGGACGATGCGAAAGCAACTTACAACATCAACGGCCTGACCCCCCTGACCTACGACCAGATGTCGAACCGGAGCGGCAAGGATAAGTTTATCCTGACTCAAAACGAAAGCCCGGCGGCGTACAAAACCTTCCTGGAGGCGCTGAATCGGAACGGCAAGGCCTTCGGCTGGGTCACCAACGAGGAAAACGGCTCCACGATCCACGGCAAGTACAGCTTCCCCGGCGGCGACACGGCCCTGCAAGGGCAGGATTACCCATTCCCCACGGTGCTGACCCAAACGAACAGCCAGGGGAAAGAGGTGAGCCTCCACTACGGCGCGTGGCCCAAGGTGGGTATGTTCTGGAGCAAGGGCATTGTCTCCATGGATCTGATCGCGGATTACGGCACGGCTGTCGCTGACAAATCCGCCATCAAGCTGGAGCTGAACCTGAGCAACATACCCGACACGCTGACGGGTGAACTAAAGTTTACATACAGCGATGAGGGAAAACCGGATCAGGTGGTCAAAGTAGCGGATGACAAAACCACCGAGATTAAAACAGCGGATGGCAAGCTGGTGGGCTTTGACGTTACGTTGGAGGGTCTGAAACCCGGCGCGTCCGAGGTGACGGCCAAATACGGCGACTACACCGCCCGCTTGATGGTCACAGTCACGGCTGAACTGAAGGTGGTCTTAGACCCTGCCTCGGTGGAGCTTACGCTAAAGGCAGAGGAGGGCGGAATAACACCGGCAAGTGTTCCGGTCACGCCTAAGATCGTTGACAAAAACGGAAATGTGATCTCGGCTGATAGATCCGCACTCACATGGTTCATCAAGGACGCGGAGATTGTGACATGGGAACTCGGCGCGGACGGCAGTCTTCTGATCTCGGGTGTCAAGGAAGGTAAAACTGATTTGGAGGTCACCGCGACCTACAAGCTGAATGGGCAGGAGTACACAGCCACAACGCACCTGCCGGTAACGGTCACACCGCCGACAGGCGGCAAAACAGGCTGAACCAACGAACGGACGGCGTTTGCCGTGGAGATTTCCAAAAAATGAGAAAGCAGGAGGACGATCAGGATGAAAAAGGTGAAAAACAACAGCGGAGCCACCATCCTGATGGCCCTCCTGCTCATTTTGCTGGCAACGGCGGTAGGCGCGGCGGTGTTGACCGCCGCTGTCAGTGCCGCCCGCCATCTGCGCAGCGACCGGGAGGCCCAGCAGAACTATCTGACGGTCAGCTCCGCCGCGGAGCTGATCCGGGACAGCATCAACGGGCAAACCTATGGGCGGACGCTGACGAAGCACTACAAATATGTAGAGACTACAGACGATGATGGAAAAGTCACAGGCGATTACGTTCACGACTACACAGATATCGTCCAAACCCCTTCTGACGGGGAAATAGGGGGGGTCATGGGGGCGTGGCTCGCCGACTGCGTTGCCGACAAAAGTGAGATAACCAAAGACTTTGCCAGCTTTAAAAAATGCGAGGATACCATCACGGTGACGGTGGATACTGGAGACGGCGGGCTGCGGCCGGTGCGGGCGAAATTTTTGGCAGTACCGAGGGCAGACTCAGAGAAACAGGAGGATGCGTACAGCGACATTCAGGTGGAGCTGTCCTTGGCGCCGGAGAACGGCAAAACTGAGGACGACTGCCGCATGACCCTGACCATGCAGGGGACGCTGACAAAGACGGACCAGGAATACCGCTCCGACGGAAATGACTACTCGCATATATACAAGACCACGGTCACATGGGGATCTCCGAAGATCGCCAAGGGCTTTGCGGACAAGGGGGCGGGCACATGAACAAGCTGAGAGACAACCGGGGCGAAACGCTGATCGAATCGCTGGTCTCCGTCCTGATCGCGGTGCTGGCCTTCGCGATGCTGGCAACCTCTGTAGTCACGGCGGAGAAGATCAACGCAAAGACCCGGCAGGAACGGAAGGAAAAGGGAATGTTTTCCTATACGAACGAATCAACCGACAAGAAGGTTACGCTGACCGGTACCGGCAGAACCGTCACCGGCACGGTGTCGCTTTATGAAAGCAAGGGGTATTACTACTACAATTACAAAAAAACGGAGGTCGGGCCATGAACAAGCTGCGAGATCAAAAGGGCCTGACCATGGTGGAGCTGCTTGTGACGGTGGTCATCGTGCTGCTGTTCAGCGGCCTTGCGGCGGTGGGCGCCGACGCCGGGGTGCGGAGCTTTCACACCTCCATGGCGGATGCGCAGGCGCAGGAGCTTTGCTCCACATTGACCACCGCCCTCAGCGATAAGCTGCGCTACTGCACCGTGGATACTGCGGTGCAAAAGATATTTTTTCAAGACCTCGGCTATGTAGAATACACCGGCGACAACCCCATGAGCGTTTTTTCCGTGAATGACGACGGCCAGCTGGAGCTGAATAAAAAGCGGTTTCTGGGAAAGGCCGCCTACCCGCAGGGGTTGAAGATCAAGAGCTTTTCCATAAGCTTTGCGGACAATACCTTTACAGTCAAGTTTCAGATCATAAACCGGGAGGGCACTGCGATGGCCTCCGCGGATTTTCAGGTAAAACGGATCAATTTGGCATACACACCGGCAGCGCCCGCACCGGAGGGGCCGTAGGCCGCTGCCCTGTTTCAACGGTCATAGTGACCGCATAGGGAGGACATAAAAATGACGATCAAGCAATGCTATGAGGCGATGGGAGCCGATTATGAGAACGTTTCCCAGCGAATTCCCAGCGAGGCCATGATCAAAAAATTTGCCACGAAATTTCCGGAGGACGAGAGCTTCACGCAGTTGACGGACGCTTTGAAGAACGGCAACGCGGAAATCGCGTTCCGGGCGGTGCATACCATGAAGGGCCTGTGCCTGACGCTGGGACTTTCCAATTTGACCGCTCCGGCCAGCGAATTGACGGAATTATTGCGAAACGGATGCTTGGATGGAAGCGAAACACTTTACAACAGGCTGGCACTGGAGTACACTAAAACAATAGAGCTTCTCAAAGCGGTGGATTGAACCGCCAACGGGAGACCGGTCCGTGCCACGAGACCAAGGGCCGCTTTCCGGATATATAGATAAAAGCCGGAAGCGGCGAAATAGAAAGATACAATTTCCGCGTAAACGGAAATAGTAGGAGGGGATAGCAGCATGGAACAGCAGACATTAATGATCGTTGATGATTCGAAGCTCAATCGAATGATGCTGATGGATATTTTGGGAGACCAGTATCATTACATTGAAGCCGCAGACGGGCGGCAGGCTGTCCGGCTGCTGGAAAAGGACCTGACGGTCGATTTGATGCTGCTGGACGTCCACATGCCGGAGATGGACGGCTTCCAAGTGCTGGAGCAGATGAACCGCTTCAACTGGATCAACGAGGTCCCGGTCATCATGGTTTCCGCGGAGGATCGGCGGGAAGCCTCTGAGCGGGCGTATACGTTAGGGGTCACGGATTTCATCCATCGGCCCTTTGACGCGTTTATCGTGCGTCACCGGGTAGAAAATACCCTCAGACTCTACGCCAACCAGAAGCGGCTGATGAACCTGGTTTCCGCGCAGATCTATGAAAAAGAGGAAAACAACGATCTGATGATCGGTATTCTCAGCCGCGTGGTGGAATTCCGCAACCACGAGAGCGGAGACCATATCCGCAGCGTCCGTACCATTACGGAGCTGCTGCTTCGCAAGCTGGTGCAGAAAACGGACATCTATCCTCTCTCCGAGGAGAATATCAATCTCATCAAAACGGCGTCCGCCCTGCATGACGTCGGCAAGATCACCACGCCGGAGGAGATCTTGAACAAGCCCGGCAAGCTGACGGCGGAGGAGTTTGCGATCATGAAGGATCACGCGGCCGCCGGCGCGCGGATCTTGGAGGACATGCCCTATGGACAGGACAAGCCCCTGTTCCGCTACGCAATGGAGATCTGCCGTTGGCACCATGAGCGCTGGGACGGACACGGCTACCCGGACGGGCTGTGGGGAGAGCAGATCCCCATCGCCGCGCAGGTGGTGGCGCTGGCGGACGTTTACGATGCCCTGACAAACGAGCGGTGCTACAAAAAGGCCATCGAGCAGGATACGGCGATCAAGATGATCCTCAACGGCGAGTGCGGCGCGTTCAATCCGCTGCTGCTGGAGTGCCTGCTGGAGATCGCGCCACGGCTCCGCGCGGCTGCCCAGCTCCCCGCTGAGGAGCACCCCTATTGGTCTGAGATCAACCGCCTGTCTGACGAGATCCTCTCTCAGGCCGATATGCCGAAAAACGGGCGGGTGCAGCATATGTTGGAATCCATGCAGGAGCGCATCGACTTTTTCGCCTCCTGCAACGGCGGGATCGAGTTTGAATTTGACGCGCTTTCCGGACTGGTGGATATTACCGACTGGGACGAGCCGCCCCAGAACCGCCATTCTGTGATGAACGCCTCCCATCCGGAGAACTTCCAGCGTCTGGGCAGGAAGGATTTCCACCGCTTGCGGGCGGCCATGGGAAAAACGACGAAGGAAAACCCGGAGTTTACCATGAGCATCTTCCTACCCTGCGGAGAGGAGCATCACTGGTGCGACCTGCGGATCCGAACGCTGTGGTCCGAGCACTGCCCGGACCGCTATGTGGGCGCTGTGGGTCAGTTGACCGATCCGCAGCTTGCCACGAAGCAGCCGCTGCTGGTGACCACCACGGATGCGGAGGATGACGGCGTTTCGCGGATCACAGAGGAGATCCAGCGGCTGAGAACGGTTTTCGACGTTGTCCGTCTGGTGGACCCCTTCACTCATTCCGTGCTGGAATTGGATAAGAAGGGCAGACTCCATCCAACGGGAAGCAGCTGCGCGGCATTCTGGGACAATAGCAGCAGCAGCGGCTGCGAGAACTGCATTTCCAATCGGGCCTTTGCGCAAAAAACCACGCTGAATAAGGTGGAATTCACCGATACGGACATATACTTTGTCATTTCCAAGTACCTGTGCATAAATGGCGTTCCCTGTGTACTGGAACTGCTGTCGAGATTGCGGGACGGCCGCTGGATCGACGCCAACGGCAGCCGGCTCCTGCTGGACAGCGTCCGGGGCGAAAACATGGGCCTCTTTATGGATCCCCTTACAGAGACCTATTCCCGGCGGTACTTTGAGACCCACCGCACCCACTTGGAAGGAATGGAGTGTGTGGCCATTGTGGACGTGGACTGCTTCAAGCATGTAAACGATACCTTTGGCCATCAGGTGGGTGACACCGCTCTGAAGAAGATCGCCACGGCGATCCACGCCTGCATCCGCAATACGGACATTCTGATCCGGTACGGCGGCGATGAATTCCTGCTGCTGTTCTCTCAGATGGACGCTCAGATTTTGGCGAGAAAGAAGGACGAGATCCAAAGGGCGGTGAGCCGGATCACCATACCGGATTGCCCGGATCTGCACCTGTCCGTCAGCTTCGGCGGCGTTACCGGCGTACACCCCATCGGGGAGGCCATCCGGCAGGCGGATTGCCTGATGTATGAAAACAAAGAGAAATATCACGCGGCGGTGGGCGCTGCCGCGCTTCGGCAATGAACGCCGTTCTGAATGATACAGGCGTATAAAAGCGGCTGATCCGAACAGAGGGGCAGATTTACAGAAATTGTTTTAAGATCGGGGGGGAAGAAGGGATGAAACGCTGCGTGGGACTTGTGCTGGCCTGCCTGATGGTCATGGGACTGCTTGGCTGCGGCGCGCCGCAGGAGAAACCGGACACCTCTCTGCCCAAGCTCCTCATCGGCAGCGATACCTACCCGCCCTACGTCTACATGGACAACAACGGCGACATCACCGGCTTGGACGTTGAGATCGCCCGGGAGGCGCTGCGCCGCATGGGGTATCAGGCGGAGTTCGTCTCCATCGACTGGGGGCGTAGAAAGGAACTGGTAAACAAGGGAGACATCGACTGCATCTGGGGCTGCTTTTCCATGAATGGCCGGGAGGATGACTACCAGTGGGCCGGACCCTATATGGTCAGCCGGGAGGTGGTGGCTGTCAACGAGCACAGCGACATTCAGACCCTTAGCGACCTTGCGGGCAGGAGCGTTGCCGTTCAGGCTACCACTAAGCCAGAGGAGCTTTTCCTCACCCGTCCCACCGACGATATTCCGGAGGTGGATGTGGTCCTGAGCTTAGAGGACCGCAACGTGCAGTACGCCACGCTGGATAGCGGTTATGTGGACGCCATCGCCGCCCATGAGGAGGCCATCGAGCAGTATATGGAGAATTACGACGCGGATTTCCGCTTTTTGGAGCCGCCGCTGCTGATTACAGGGCTCGGCGTGGCGTTTTCCAACGACGATCCCCGCGGGCTGGCGGATGAGCTGACCAAAACGCTGGCGGAAATGCGGGAGGACGGCACCTTGCTGACGATCGCAAGCAGGTATCTGTCAAATCCGGAGAAATATTTGGAGGTGGAACCCCTTGAACGCTAAGAAAGAGCAGCCCATTTTCGGAGGGGAATTCTGGCTGATCTGCATTGCGGTGGGTGTTCTTCTTATGAGCCTCGTGTGCTTCTTTTCCCGGCGGGCGGATCTGAGCAGCTGTGAACGGCGGATGAAGGTGACCGTGGACTTCGTCAAGGAGCAGGCCGGCAGCTATCTGCAATACAACGAGATTGCCGTGGCCAAGGCCCTTATGCGGGAGACCACTGCTGTTCAGCGGGTAGCGGAGATCCCTTTTGACTGCGATGAGGAGACGCTTGAGCAGTACGCCAAGGATATGTGGGCCACGGGCATTTCGGTGCTGAACGAGAAGGGCGAGCTGGTGCGCGAATACACTACGGATGGCGTAGGCTACGAGGAGCTTCGCAAGAATATCGCACCGGAACGGTTGGAAAAGGTACTGGCCTACCCCCAAAATACATATATCAAGCGGATCTATTTGGCGGACGGCTCTTATGCCGATACCGCCATTCGTCGTTGTCTGGATGCTCCCGGCATCGCCATCGCTTACCGCCGTATCCGGGCGGAATTCGCGGATAAGTCCACGATCTCCGTCCAGACCCTGCTCCGGGGCTATGAGTACCGGATGTCGGGAACGGTGGCGCTGGTGGAGGGAACCCGGGTAACGGCCACCAATGACCCGGCGATGCTGGATACGGAGATACTTGACAATATTCAGCTTCAGACCATTCGGGCCAGCGGAAAATTGGACAAGATCGTGTATGCCGGGACGGATGAAAACGGCGTTCACTATTATGGAATGTACAGCCAGGGGCGGGATTACTATCTCTATGTCTATCTGCCCACGGACCAGATCTACAAGGTCACGCCCTCTAGCGTGACGGTAGCCCTCATCGCCTACATAGTGGTGCTGGGGATGGTCTATCTGCTGCAATGGAGCTCCGCCAAGAAGTACCGAATGCGGCAGGCTTCTGCCGAGAGGATCTACCGGCTGTCTCTGGAGCAGAAGAACGCCGAACTGGAGCAGGCCATTCAGCACGAGACGGCGGCGAATCAGGCCAAGCGGGAATTTCTGTTCAATATGTCGCACGACATCCGAACGCCGATGAACGCCATTATTGGCTTCACCTCCCTGGCCGCCACGCATATTGATAACCGGGAGCAGGTGATGGATTATCTGAAAAAGATCTCCACCGCCAGTCAGCATTTGCTCTCCCTCATCAATGACGTGCTGGATATGAGCCGCATCGAGAGCGGCCGGGCCATGCTGGAAACAAAGCCGGTGCATCTGCCGGATCTGGTACACGATATTCGGGACATCGTGCAGGCCAACGTGTCCGCCAAGCGGCTTTCCCTGTTTATCGACACCCTTGACGTTGTGGACGAGGATATGATCGCCGATCCCATGCGGCTGAACCAGATCCTGCTGAATCTGTTGTCCAACGCCGTGAAATACACGCCCGCCGGCGGCATCGTCAGCCTGCGGATCGTGCAAAAGCCCAACTCGCCTCATGGCTTCGCGGACTATGAGTTCCATGTCTGCGACAATGGCATCGGCATGAGCGAGGAATTCCGCAAGCGTATTTTCGAGCAGTTTTCCAGAGAGAGATCCTCCACCGTCAGCAAGATCCAGGGCACCGGTCTGGGTATGTCCATCACCAAGAGCCTTGTGGAGATGATGGATGGCACCATCACCGTGGAGAGCGAGCCGGACAAGGGCACGAAATTTGTGGTTTCCCTGCGTTTCCCCATCAGCGGGGAGCGGTGGGAACCCACGCAGATCGCCCAGTTGGAGGGCCTTCGCGCACTGGTGGCGGATGACAGCACCAACACCTGCCTGAACGTCAGCAAAATGCTGCGTTCCATCGGGATGCGGCCGGAATGGACCATCTCCGGCAAGGAGGCGGTCATCCGGGCCAAGGACGCCATAGAGCAGGGGGACGCCTTCAGCGTTTACATCATCGACTGGCTGATCCCGGATATGAACGGCGTGGAGGTGGTGCGTCAGGTGCGGCGGATCGTGGGCGAGGATACGCCCATCATCATCCTGACCGCCTACGACTGGACGGATATTGAGAAGGAGGCGAGGGAGGCCGGCGTGACGGCCTTCTGCGCCAAGCCCCTCTTTATGTCCGAACTGCGGAGCGTACTTGCCAAGCCCTTTGGCGCGGAGGAGACGGACACCCAGCAGCCGGAGGCGGATTTTGCCGGAAAGCGGCTGTTGGTGGTGGAGGACAACGAGCTGAATCTGGAGATCGCCACCACCATTTTGAAGGAGGCGGGCTTTGCGGTAGAAACGGCGGAAAATGGCCGGGTCGCCGTGGAGAAGATAGAGGCCGCCGCCCCCGGCTGGTATGATCTGGTTCTGATGGACATTCAGATGCCGGAAATGGATGGCTACGAGGCCACCCGCCGCATCCGGGCCCTCCCGGACAAGGAGAAGGCCAGCGTCCCCATCGTGGCCATGACGGCCAACGCCTTTGAGGACGACCGGAAGAACGCCCTGAGCGTCGGCATGAACGGCCATATCGCCAAGCCCCTTGACGTGGAGATCCTGTTCCAGGTCCTGGCAGAGCTGACGCAGTAATGCGCGAGCGGCTCATGATAAAATACGAGCTTTCCAGCCAATATTTTCTTTAATGATGCGGAATGTAAATATCTCGCTTATTTGAAAACGGTAAATGACGCGTATGGCCGTGCGTATGGAGATCTTCTGCTCAAGCAGGTTGCCGAGACCTTGCGGGAGGAGACGCTGTCCGGCTGCCCGGTCATTCGTATGGGCGACGCGCATAAAGAGGTCTTATCCCGGCTGCAATTCGCAGCCGGGATATTTTTAATGCGCATACCGAGTGATTTTTACGGTCTAATGGTATTCTTATTTTTAGAGCAGCGCTGCGCGCACTTTACACCGGGAGGTGCTCATCTATGCCGCACTGCGGCCCTCGCCGCCTGCGTACACCAAAAGCGCATACTTATACACTTTAAATCATATGCCCATAAATATCCAAAGGGGCTTTACATCTGGAACGGAGCATTATATAATAAACGCGAATTGCTAAGACACGCGGCACAGGCTGCCTGTCCCAGCGAAAAACAGATGCTTGACAGTGTTCTGAACGGAAACACCGTCTTTTTTTTGCGCGCGCCCCGCCAAAGCATACACGGCCAAGGGAGGGGCGGGAGTCGTCGTGCCGCCGTCCGCCGACGGTATGGATGGGCGCGGCACGGACCGCAGGCGCATTCTCAAACCTTGATGTTTTCGGATCCCGCCGAGGCGGGAACGGAATTTTACCCACACACGCATGTGAATAGAAGGGAGGAACGCGGCATGAAAAAAGACGCACGAAAAAAGACACGCTTCCGCGTTTTACTGGTCGTTACGCTGGTCTGCGCCATCGGCCTGTTCTATACGGTGTTTGCCAACGCCAAGCGGGCGGGAGACGAGGTCATCCAGCGTTCGGTTGACGAGCTGACCTCCGAGACCAAGCGGCTGGCCACGGACTTGGCCAACACGATCCACACGGATCAGGTCATCCTCACGGCCATGGCAGACCTGCTCGCCAATCAGGACCTGAGCGACTATCGCAACCCGGCGGTGCTGGAGATCATGCGCTCCTTTGATCTGGAGAAAACCTTCATCAGCGATCTGGAGCTGCTGATGCCCAACGGGCGGATGCTCCGCCGAAGCGGGATCTGGTACAATGCCACCAGCATGCTGGACTTTGAGGAGGAAAAGGCGAAGGGCGCCTATATCTCGGATCGGGAAAAAAACTCTTTTGAGACGGGCGCCTATGTCATGCGGAACGCCGTGCCGGTGGTGCGGGACGGTGAGACCGTTGCCATGCTCTACAGCGTGGTCGACTTACAAAATGCATCCCGCGGCTATCAGACAGCCGCCTACAACGGACACGCCTTCGTCCTCATTGTGGACGGCAGCACCGGTGACATCCTGCTGGACACATGGCACAACAAGCTGGGCAATATTGCGGATCTGGGCGGCCGCAAGGCCCTTCGGGGAACGAGGTTTGAAAATTCCGTTGAAGGTCTGCGCCGGGGCGGCAGCGGCGATATGAGCTTCATCTCCCAAACCACCGGAGAGGTCCTCTACACGCACTATGAGCCGATGGGCATCAACAACTGGAGCGTCATCCTCGGCGTGCCGGAGAAGGTGGCGCTGGAGGGGACCCGGAACGTGACCCTGACACTGTATAAAATGACTATCATTGTAGGTTTCATCATTCTGAGCTATCTGGCCTATATTGTCTGGTATATGCACCAGATCCGCCGTGATGTGTACCTCATGGGCGTGACGGATCAGGGCACAGGCCTGCTGAACTCCGTGGCCTACGGGCATTTCCTGCAAAAGAGCGAGAAACAGGTGATCTCCCCGGCCGCCTGTATTTATATCGACGCCAACGGCCTCCACGAGCTGAACAACGCCCAGGGTCACGAGGCGGGCGACCGGATGCTGCGGGCGGTGGCGGATCATTTGAAGGAGTATTTCCCCAAGGACGGCCTTTACCGTGTGGGCGGCGATGAGTTCGTCATGTTCCCCTCCAAGGCGGGCAGGGACGTATGCGAGGCCCGGATGCGGGCAGTCTCCGAAGCGCTTTCCGCGCAGGGATACAGCATTTCCTACGGCATTGCCATCCACGAGTCGGCCACCGGCCTGCGTGACCTGATCCGGGACGCGGATGAGCGGATGCTGGCGAATAAGCGAGCCTACTACGCTACCCATGACCGGAGAAAGCCCAGATCGTAAGGCCCTTTTCAAACGAAGAACATGAAAGAAGCGGTGTTCCCCAGTTTTGGAGAACACCGCTTTTTAGTTTCCTTCCTTCAGGCGCAGCCCGCTGCGGAGGCCCTGTTCCTTTTTGTTGCCGTCGCTGTCGGTGCCTCACTCAGTTGGTTATCCCTGCGCTGAGAGCCGCCTTACAGCAGTTGCCAGGCTTCGTCTCTTTGGCATGGGTACCGATTATTTATCGGTTTTTTCCGTTAGTATAAAGTTATTGCTATTGCTGACGGCCTTTGTCGCCGGTGTTATTTGGCGTATAGGTGCTCAGCTCAAGAAAGTATCCATTGATGCCGATGTGATTATGGGCGCAGTTAATGAACTGGGGTTTTCCCGATAACCGTTTCCCGGAGCTTTGCTCCGGGAAATATTTTATATTGGCCAAAGCATATTTCTCTGATTGTATTGTGTCGTCTGTCTTGATTGAAGCGTGTCGCCGCACAATATGTCCCGAGTACCAGCCCTTGAAATAATGGGGTATTTACGAAAATAGGTGGTCAACTATTCGGGAATAGGTGGTTCAGCCTGTTTCCGCAAATACAATTCCTTGGTTCTTTTGCAACAATATACATCTTTTTGCAAGGTGTTTTATATCTTGTGTGTCTACAAAATAGTCTGCTATACCGTTATGCTTGCCATCAGAACGTGTTAATGTGAAAACCTTTCCGTTGTTGTCCGCAAGCAGACTTCCCGGCGTAACGCGGTTTATATCCTTGTAGGCCGGAGGATGTGGCTTTACGGCAAGCTGGGAAACCGCCTTCTCTCCATGCGCAATACGATATTCCTCCAAGCTGTCGGCTTTCTGATCCATCGCCTTATGGCGGTTGGATGCAACCAGCTTATTGTCGGTATCATAATACTTCCGAGTGATATTAGCCTTGTGGCAAGCCTGCCGGTCATGCCGTCGGAATTGCGTCATCAGGTACGGCTGTTCCGCAGGCTCCTTTACCTTGGCGGCAGTTTCCAGAATGGAACAGGCAATACAATAAGCATCCAGATGGTGTTCCTTGTGGATACCGTGGTCTGCCCGGAAATCCGCTGTGTCCTTACCCGCTGTCACAAAAGTACGCTGTGGAAACAGCAATGCCAACTGATCTGCCAAGGCCGGGATAATTTGGTTCAGTACACTCAGGGCGTGGTACTTCTTATTGATACCCTCCTTGGTACTCCGCATCTTGGCTTCCCACGCCCTGTCTTTATGTACAAGATCGTGATGTTCGTTGCAAAGACCCACGCGGTTTTCCAGTGTTTCACTACCGTTCTTATGCTGCGGCACAATATGATGGTAATGCGCAATAGCCTTTCCACAGAACAGGCAATGCCCGTCCTGCTGGGCATAGACTGCTTCTTCCACACTGCCCTTTCCATAGAGAGGGCCTTTCTGGTATTGCCATCTTTGAATATGCGGGTTATCCAACTGCATGAACGCGAATTTATTGATTTCCAGCACCACATCTGTGATAGGCAGAAACTTTTGCAGCTTCTTCACCAGATTGATATGCGTCAACAGCAGATGGTTCGCTGTGGGTGTCAGCCATCCAATAGGACGCTTTCGGTTATTGAACCGAGCTTCTTTGTTCTTGATTCCTTTGCAGATAATTGGTTTTTCGTAGCCGGGAAGCGGACGCTCAAAATCCCCTTTTTGGGAGATTGTCCCGGCGGCCTTTGCTCTCCGCTGGCGTTTACAACGTCTTTTCAGGCGCCGGTGCGCCATGCGGAACAGTTTGCGCTGCTTCATCAGTTTTGGAACATCCTTATTCCGGGTGACAAGCTGTGCGGAAAACACGCACTCGCCATCCTGTGTGATGACCGATGCTCCAATATTCGTTCTTCCGGGGTCAATACCCAGCGTCAGAGGCTGCGTGTTTTCCTCCGTTTCGTAGGTCAGTTGAATGGTAAAGGGATTTCGCTCTACGACCCGCGCTTTCTTCTCCTTGAGGAGAATACGCACATGACCACAGCGGGTCGTAGGCATCAAAGGTTTACCATTTTTTGATAACACATATACTGTGGTCATTGTGCGCACCTCCTTTTGTAAGACTCTCACGTTTTACCGTGAAGTAATTGTTTCCCTTGGCTTTTCTGGCAGACGGTTTCTACCAACTGGCATTTGCTTTGCATTGCATGGAACTGGGAAAATCCCATGGTGCATCCATTTATCCATTTGGATATGATAAATTTACAAATGTCTCAGCCTGTGATATTTGCAACTTTAGGTGGTCAACCACCTATTTTCGCAAATACCCAAATAATGTACCTCTGACCTTACGATAATCAGGACAGGCATTCTGGTCTGGATAGCCATTTAGTTCATCCTGCAAATCAATAACGATACTGCTCATATGTCCTCCTTACGCCGGTTTCCTTCGGGGAAATTAAGTCTCTCATGCAGAGGCCCTTCCCAAGTCGGCTTTTTAGCCGCATCACAAGGATCTCAAAATCATCGAAACAGCAGTGGTGTTTGCGCAGGTCTGCCCGCTCAGCAGTCGGTGTCGGCCTGCTCGTCCCGCTGGATGGCTTCGTCAATGGCGCGGTTGATGAAGCCATTGAGACTTTCGCCGTTCTTTTCCGCGTGGGCCCTGATGGCGTCCTTGCGCCCCTTCGGCATGACAAGATTCACACGGTCATAGTTTTTCTTCATATATTTGTTGACCGCTTTTTGCTGCGCTTTGCTGGCTGGTGACATAGTTACCACCTCTTTCTCACCGATCAAATACTTAAAAGAAGTATAGCACAGAACGGACGATAACACATATATGCACATTATACATATCTGCACATATATATTTGTGCAACTTTTGGCGCCTTTGGCCTTGATGTATTTACACAGATATGCTATACTACTCGTAGAAAATAAAAAACACGGCAGTACAAAGGAGTTGCCGCTCCTTTGCACCTGC
>OQWM01000687.1_pt1 | contig 22111 bp, 20 predicted proteins | sample 1691531 | NCBI WGS metagenome assembly OQWM01 (sample SAMN03418257, study PRJEB22391) | human gut metagenome | biome: human-gut; feature: organic feature; material: feces | host: Homo sapiens | place: Tanzania | collected 2013-01
TTTTGCAAAAAATCCGTCAATGGAATTCGTTTTTCGTACCTCTATCTTTCTTTATCTTTTTATGAATACTTAATACATTTCCGTCATACAATTAAAATTTAAACAGTTGCATGTGTAGATCTATTATCTGCTCCTTCATGGCTCTTCTGGAACAATTTCTTAAAGCAGGAAACTGCAACCATCAATCCAAGTGCCATCAGAAGTAAAGCGACGATCAACTGTAATCCATCGATCATAAATACAAATCCACCTGTTACGAAGATCTTTGTAAAGATTCCGATGACAGCTTGTACAAGAGCTGTAAATGTTACAACTAACATGATGCACATAGGTGCGTATAACATCCATCCTTTTCTTCCTGTTGTTAATAAGAAGACAGATAATGCGATCAATACCAAAGATGCTAATAACTGGTTTGCTGCTCCGAATAATGGCCAGATGTTGTTGTATCCACCTAAGCATAATAAGAATCCGAAGAATAATGTGATAACAGTTGAGAAATATTTGTTTGTAAATAATTTTCTTACACCTGTAAGATCAGAGCCATCAGCAGCTTCTCCCATGAATAATTCCTGGAATGACATACGTCCGATTCTTGCGACAGAGTCAAGGGATGTTAATGCCAGTGCAGAAACGCACATTGTCATAAAGCAAGTAGCTACATGTTTAGGGATTCCAAGTAATGTTAAGAATCCAGCTACATTTCCTGAGAAGATCTGGAATGGTGTTCCTTCAGGCATTTTACCACCGACAGCTGCTGCACCGACAACAACTAAGGCGATAACACCTAATAAAGATTCTACCATCATAGATCCATATCCAACACAAAGCATGTCTTTTTCGTTGCTGACTGTCTTAGATGATGTTCCAGAAGATACTAAACTGTGGAATCCTGAAACAGCACCACAGGCGATCGTGATAAATAATGTAGGGAACAAACTTTTTCCACCAACATTAAATCCGCTGAATGCTGGTAAGTTCATTGCTGGATGAGCAACAAATACACCAAGGACAGCACCGATGATCATTCCGACTAATAAGAAGGTACTTAAATAGTCACGAGGCTGCATCATTAACCACATTGGCATAACAGATGCAAGGAATAAGTAAACCATAACGACTGCGATCCATGTATTTTTTGTAAAATATAATGGGAAAGCAATACCAACGGCTAACATAACGATCAGTAATACAAGCCCTGCAACAAATTCTACTTTCTGGTTTGGTTTCACATATTTTGTGAATAATCCGAAAACAACAGCTCCTAAGATAAATAACATAGAGATAGAAGCAGCGGCAGCGTTTGGTGAACTTTTAGCACCTGTTACTGTAAATCCGTTAAATGTTCCGGCAACCATATCTGTGAAAGCTGCGATTACAAGTAAAGTAAATAACCAGGAGAACAGAAGAAATAATTTTCTTCCTGTTTTACCAATGTATTTCTCGATCAGGACACCCATGGATTTACCTTCATTCTTTACAGAAGCGTAAAGAGCTGTAAAATCCTGAACGGCTCCGAAGAAGATACCACCGATCAACAGCCAGAGAAGAACTGGCAGCCATCCAAACATTGCGGCGATGATCGGTCCGGTGACAGGACCTGCACCTGCGATGGATGAAAACTGATGGGAAAATACAACGGCTTTTGGTGTTGGGATGTAATCTTCACCATCTTCATGTGTGTAAGCTGGGGTTTTCGCTTTAGGATCGATTCCCCATGTCTTAGCTAACCAGCGTCCGTAAAGGGCATAACCAGCAACTAATACGACGATTGCGATTGCTACGATTGTTAAGCTATTCATTTTTAATCACTCCTCTTAAAATAAATTCTATAATAAAATAAGATGTATTCAAAACACAGGATACAATAAAAATGAGTAAAAAAAATCTCCTGAAATGCTTGATCAGCATTCCAGAAGACGAATATTCTCCGCGGTACCACTTCTTTTTATTACTCAAATCGTAATCCCTTAGTCACATCATTTAATGTGCTCCTTGATAACGGAAGGATTCCGGTCGCACTTACTAATGAATCATCATGTTCAGCTGACTGCTCGCAGGGGATATGGATATAAGTTCTTTATTGCCTCACAGCAACCGGCAACTCTCTTGAAAAGAATTCAAATATCAATGTGTCCTGCTCATTGCATTCTGTATTTCGTTGCACTCATAATAGTCCTATGAAAAAAGAATGTCAAGAGAATATAATGTTCTATTTTTGATACAATCACGCCATTAAGGCTTTGCTTACTTCCTTAAGATTCATACCGTTAGAGCCTTTGATCAGTACAACATCGTTCTTCTTTAAGTAAGTTTCAAGGAAAGCGATCAGTTCTCCGTTAGAAGAAAATGCACGGGTGTGGAGAGAAGGATTTTCCTTCCATGCTTCCTCAATATAATGTCTGGAAAGTTCACCAGTGATAAAGAGATCCGTCACTTTTGTTGTAGCGATAAAACGTCCAACTTCTTTGTGGTATTCTGGTGAATCTGGTCCAAGTTCTAACATGTCAGATAAGACAGCGATCTTTCTGCCACGTGTCTTAAATTCAGACAAAATACTTAAACTTGCTTTCATGGAATCCGGGCTTGCATTATACGCATCATCGATCAGAATATAGTCGTTAACGTGGATAATATTCTGTCGCTGGCCAGAAAATGTGGATAACTGTGCTTTGATCGCATCCATTGGAACATCATAGCGAAGTCCGATCGCAATGGCAGCTAATGCATTGGATACATTATGTTTTCCAAGTACATTTAAAGTGATAGTTTCTTTCATATCACCATAGTGGAATTCAAATAAGGTTTGTCCACCTTTTTCACGGATTTTTTCTGCACGGTAAGTACAATCATCTGCGAAACCGTAAAATTCATATGGTTTTTTGACATAATCAATATGTTTACGGATCATATCATTATCTCCGTTTAAGAATAGGACACCATCTTCAGGCAGACCATTCTGGATATCTAATTTTTCGATACAGATATTGTCGCGGGAACCCATCATTTCAATATGTGAAACACCAACATTTGTGACAACACCAACGTTTGGATGGATGATATTACCAAGAGTTGTGATCTGTCCCTTTTCACTCATTCCCATCTCAAGAACACCGATCTCATCTTCTGATGTCAGATGATCTAGTGTTAACGGAACACCAACCTGGCTGTTTTGATTTCCAATTGTTTCAAATACTTTGTATTTGCCTTTTAAAACATGTGCGATCATCTCGCGTGTTGTTGTTTTACCAACACTTCCAGTAACTCCGATGATCGGAAGAGACATTTTATTTCTGTAATAGGCAGCAATCTGCTGCATGGCTGTCAAAGTATCAGGAACTTTGATGTATGGAGCATTTCCTGAAGCTTCGGTATGTTCTTGTGTTAAGCAGGCACCGCCTTCTTTTAATGCATTAGGAATAAAAATATGGGCATCAACACGTTCCCCGATGATCGGTACAAATAAAGTGTTAGGACCGACCTCCATGGAACTTGTGCTTAAGTGGTCAATCTTCATGGAAGGATCGCCACATAAAAGTGTTCCGCCTGTTGCTTCTAAAATGTCTTGAATTGTTATATTCTCCATAGAAAACCTCGCTTCTTTTTTTATAAATTATAGCATGACTATGTGATGTAAAAAAATGTAAAATTGTTTCAAAAGTGCAACTATAGTATAGTAACACTTTTGGAAAGAAAAAATTGAAAATCATGCTGTTATCTACAGATTATAGCACATTTAGTTGCGATATGATAAAATGATAGTTATAAAATACAAAAAACATAAAATATTCGTAAGATGTAACAAGCAGACTTATGAATATAAAAGATATTAGAAAAGGGGTGTTTAACTGTTAAAACAATTTTATAAAAAGTTAAAATATATGTTGTGATTTATAACTTTTATTGATAGAATAAATTATAAGGAGGATTTGCTTATGAGTAAATATTATTCTATCAATAAATTTTCAAAAATATTAGGTGTATCGGCTCAAACATTAAGGAATTGGGATAAAAAGGGTAAACTTCATCCACATCACACTTCCAGTAATGGATATAGATATTATTCGCATGAGCAATTAAATCAAGTTATGAATGTAAAACCTAATTTAGATAGAATTGTAATAGGTTATTGCAGAGTTTCAAGTAATAAACAAAAAGATGATCTGGAACAACAAATAGAGAATATGAAATTGTATCTTACTGCACAGGGCAGACCATTTGAAATAATTAGTGATATAGGTTCTGGTATAAACTATAAGAAAAAAGGATTAAAAGAACTGATAGATGATGGTGGTGAAGAAGATGATAAAAACAATTCGAGTCATGCTGATCCCAAATAATAAACAGAATACAAAACTTTTTCGATATGCCAATACTGCCAGATTCGCTTATAACTGGGCGTTAGGAAGAGAAAAAGAAAACTATAAAAATGGTGGTAAGTTCCTATCGGATAGTGATCTGAGAAAAGAATTTACACAATTAAAGAAAACAGAGGAATATTCCTGGTTAAATGAAGTTTCAAATAATGTAACAAAACAGGCGATCAAAGATGCTTGTCATGCATATAAGAGATTTTTCAAAGGATGTTCAAAGTTTCCGAAATTCAAAAGCCGAAAATTTTCTATACCATCTTTTTATCAGGATAATGTAAAGATCCAATTTTCAGATACGCATGTAAAAATTGAGGGTTTTGCTGCTTCCAAAAAGAAGAATAAGCAAAAGATAAACTGGATCAGACTTGCGGAAAAGAATCGGATACCTACGGATTGTAACTATAGTAATCCCCGTATTAGATATGATGGGATCAACTGGTGGATCACAGTAGGCATTGAATACGAAGACTCTGTTACCGTTCCATCCAATGATGGGATAGGGATCGATCTAGGGATCAAAGATCTAGCGATATGTTCTGATGGCAATAAATATAAGAACATCAATAAAACGAAAAAAGTTAAGAAACTAGAGAAACAAAAACGCAGATTACAGCGTAGCATCTCTCGTTCATACGAGAACAATAAACAAGGAAAGGAATACTGTAAAACGAAGAATGTGATCAAAAAGGAAAAACTTTTATTAATATTAAATCACAGACTAACCAATATCCGTCATGATCATTTACATCATATAACATCAGAGATCGTAAAACGAGAACCAAGTTTTATCTGTATCGAAGATCTAAATGTAAAGGGAATGATGAAAAACAGACATTTATCCAAAGCAGTTCAACAACAGGGATTTTATGAATTTAGGCGGCAGATGGAATATAAATCTGAGTGGAACAATATTCAGGTGATCATTGCAGATCGATTTTTTCCAAGTTCTAAATTATGCAGTTGTTGTGGAAAGATCAAAAAAGATCTGAAGTTATCAGAACGTATTTACAAATGTGAATGTGGAAATGTAATTGACAGAGATCTTCAGGCAGCTTTGAATCTTAAAAAATATGGAGAGGATGTTCTGAAACGATCTGTAGCATAATATATTCAAGTGATTACAGATATGTACTGATACGTTAGTCAGGAATTAACGCCTATGGAGAGTACAGGAACTTGTGAGTAGTACATGAATTGATTCGTTACAAAAGCATACTCGTTGAAGTAGGAATGAAACATAAAGGTTTATAACTTTTTATAAGTTTTCAGTAACGGGCTCATGAGTTTTACACATTTACATGTCCATACAGAATACAGTCTGCTGGATGGTTCCAGTAAGATCAAGGAGCTGGTTCATCAGGCAAAAGAGCTTGGCATGGACAGCATTGCGATCACTGATCATGGAGCGATGTACGGAGTGATCGATTTTTACAGGGCAGCGAAAGCAGAAGGGATCAAACCGATCATTGGATGCGAGATTTATGTAACAACTGGTTCGAGATTCGATAAAGAAGCCAGTCAGGGAGATAAAAGATACTATCATCTGGTACTTCTTGCCCAAAATGACACGGGTTACCATAACTTGATGAAGATCGTTTCCAGAGGGTTTACCGAAGGATTTTATTACAAGCCACGAGTAGATTATGAAGTTCTGGAAGAATACAAGGAAGGTCTGATCGCATTAAGTGCATGCCTTGCTGGAGAAGTTGCAACTTATATTCGTGAAAATAACTACGAAAAAGCAAAGAATACGGCGTTGAGATTACAGGATCTTTTTGGAAAAGGCAATTTCTTCTTGGAATTGCAAGATCATGGAATTCCAGACCAGACAAAAGTGAATACGGCACTGCTTAAGATGTCAAAAGAGACAGGCATTGATCTGGTTGCTACAAATGATATTCATTATACATTCAAAGAAGATGCGGAGGCACATGATATTCTGCTTTGTATCCAGACGGGGAAGAAAGTGCAGGATGAAGACCGTATGCGTTATGAAGGAGGCCAGTATTATTTAAAATCTCCGGAAGAGATGCAGAGATTGTTCCCATATGCAAGAGAAGCAATCGAGAATACAGGCAAGATCGCCGAACGTTGTAATGTTGAGATCGTATTTGGAGAACAGAAAGTGCCAGAATACGATGTGCCAGAAGGATACACCGCAGTTACGTATTTGAATCATTTATGTGAAGAAGGATTAAAACGCCGTTATCCGAATATTACAAAAGAATTAAGAGAACGATTGGATTATGAATTGAAAACCATTGAAAATATGGGATATGTTGATTATTTTCTGATCGTATGGGATTTCATTCATTATGCAAAAGAACATGGGATTGCAGTGGGACCTGGTCGTGGTTCCGCAGCCGGAAGTATCGTTTCTTACTGTTTAGAGATCACAGATATCGATCCAATCCGTTATCAACTGCTGTTTGAACGTTTCTTAAATCCAGAGCGTGTATCTATGCCCGATATCGACGTGGATTTCTGTTATGAGAGAAGGCAGGAAGTCATTGATTACGTTGTAAGAAAATACGGGAAAGATCAAGTGGTACAGATCATCACTTTCGGAACTATGGCTGCAAGGGCCGTGATCCGTGATGTCGGAAGAGTTTTGGATATTCCATATGCAAAAGTAGATGGAATATCAAAGATGGTTCCAAATGAATTAAATATTACGATCGATAAGGCATTAAAGATCAGCAAGGACTTGAGAAATGCTTATGAGCAGGATGAAGAAACACATTATCTGATCGATATGTCGAAGAGACTGGAAGGACTTCCAAGACATGCTTCCATGCATGCAGCTGGAGTCGTGATCGGTAAGACAGCGATTGATGAATATGTGCCATTAGCAACAGGTGCAGATAACGCAGCTGTTACTCAGTTTACAATGACAACGATCGAAGAACTCGGCTTGTTGAAGATGGACTTTTTGGGACTTCGTACATTAACAGTCATTCAGGACGCAGAGAAAATGGTGCGAAGAAAAGTGCCGGATTTTGATATCACGAAAATTGATCCAACAGACAAAGAAGTTTATGAGATGATCGGAAATGGTCATACAGAAGGTGTATTTCAGTTGGAAAGTTCTGGAATGAAGTCATTTATGAAAGAACTGAAACCACAGAATATGGAAGATATCATCGCTGGAATTTCTTTATATCGACCGGGACCAATGGACTTTATTCCACGATACATTGAGGGAAAGAATCACCAGGAAAGCATCCATTATGAATGTGAACAGATGGAAGAGATTCTGGAGCCAACCTATGGATGTATCGTTTATCAGGAACAGGTTATGCAGATCGTTATGAAACTAGCCGGATATACGCTTGGACGAAGTGACCTTGTACGTCGTGCGATGTCTAAGAAAAAAGGCGATGTCATGATCAAAGAACGACAGAATTTCGTTTATGGAAATGAAGAAGAAGGAATTCCAGGATGTATCAATAACGGTATTGATGAAAAGACAGCGAACCAGATCTGGGATGAGATGTTAGACTTTGCAAAATATGCATTTAACAAATCTCATGCGGCAGCATATGCAGTAGTTGCCTATCGTACAGCCTATTTAAGATGTCATTATCCAGTAGAATTTATGGCAGCCTTGTTAACCTCTGTTCTTGGAAATACAAACAAGATTTCAGAATACAGTTATGCCTGCAAGAAGTTAGGAATTAAGATCTTGCCGCCAGATATTAACTATGGAGAGGGTGCGTTCTCTGTAGACCATGGAAATATCCGCTATGGACTGACTGCGATCAAGAGTCTGGGACGGCCAGTCATTGAAGCGATCATAAGAGAACGAAATTTAAATGGACCATACAGAGATTTTAAAGATCTCGTGGAACGATTATCGAGCAAAGAGATTAATAAACGAACCGTGGAAAATCTGATCAAATCGGGAGCTTTAGATTGTTTTCATGTAACAAGAAAGCAGCAGATGATCGTTTACGCCAGCGTGATCGACAGTATCCAGAAAGAACGGAAAAATGAGATCGCAGGACAGATGAGTCTGATGGACCTTCTTGGAGAAGAAGACCAGCAGTCTTTTCAGATTTCTTATCCGGATGTCGGGGAATATGAGAAAGAGCAGAAACTTGCTATGGAAAAGGAAGTGCTTGGAATCTACGTCAGTGGACATCCTTTAGAGGATGATATGGAACGCCTTGAACGAAGCGTAACAGCACATACTTCTGATTTTGTGATCGATGAAGAAACAGGAAAGACAAAGATTCACGATCGGGAAAGCTGTGTCATTGGTGGATTGATCAGTGAGATGAGTGTGAAACTTACGAAGAAGAATCAGAATATGGCATTTATCACACTGGAAGATTTAAGAGGAACTGTGGAAGTTGTCGTATTTCCAAGACAGTATGCGGCATATCAGTCTCTTTTAAGAGAAGATGCCAAAGTATTTATCAAAGGAACAACACAGATTTCCGAAGAAGAAAGCAAAGTCATCTGTAATCAGATCATCAGTTTTGAGGATAGCAGACAGGAATTGTGGGTACAATTTGCAGATAAGGAAGCATTTTTTAAAGAAGAGGACGCATTAAAAGGTATTTTAACTTCCTATCCCGGTAAAAATCCAGTGGTGATCTATTGCAAAACAGAACGTGCAGTGAACCGTTTAGGGAGAGATTATATGGTTTCTGGTGACGAGAATTTATTATTTGAGCTCGAAAAACGATATGGAAAAGAAAATATTCGGGTTAGATCGTTAGGAATATAACAAAGACTATTGAAAAATTTCTTTAAATGGATTAGAATAAAAGCCAAGTTAAGAATTGTATGGATTAATAATTGGAGGATATTGCAAATGGGAAAACCAAACATTAAAACAATTGGAGTTTTAACAAGTGGTGGAGATGCACCTGCTATGAACGCAGCAGTGCGTGCCGTAGCCAGAATTGGTAAGGAAAGAGGATTAAAAGTCAAAGGAATCCGTAAAGGTTACAATGGACTGTTAAACGAAGACATCATCGATTTAACACCAACAGAAACAGCCGATACGATTTTCCGTGGAGGTACGATCCTTTTCACAGCCAGATGTGAAGAATTTAAGACAGAAGAAGGTCAGAAACGTGGTGCTGAGATCTGTAAAGCACACGGAATCGACGGACTGGTAGTTATTGGTGGAGACGGTTCTTTCCAGGGAGCTAAGAAGTTAGCAGCACTTGGAATCAACACGATCGGTGTTCCAGGAACGATCGACTTAGATATCGCATGTACAGAATATACGATCGGATTCGATACAGCTGTTAATACAGCGATGGAAGCGATCGATAAGATCCGTGATACATCAACATCTCATGAAAGATGCAGTATCGTAGAGGTTATGGGACGTGGAGCTGGATATATCGCATTATGGTGTGGTATGGCAACAGGAGCAGAAGATATCCTGATCCCAGAAAGCTTTGACGGAAACCTTCCTAAGGTAGAGCAGCAGATCATCGAACATTTACTTCGTAACAGAGCAAAAGGTAAGACACATCATATGGTAATCAATGCCGAAGGTGTTGGACATTCTTACAGTATGGCGAAGAGAATCGAATCTGCAACAGGTATTGAAACACGTGCTACGATCCTTGGACATATGCAGCGTGGTGGAAGCCCAACAGCAAAAGACCGTGTATACGCTTCTATGATGGGTGCTTACGCAGTTGACTTATTATGTGCAGGAAAGACAAACCGTGTTGTTGGATACCAGAACGGAAGATTCATGGATATGGACATTGACGAAGGACTTGCAATGACAAAAGATATCGATGATTATCAGCTTCAGATCGCACATTTATTAGGAAAATAAATAAAACATGATCTTAGAGGAATCCTGTTTATCTAGGATTCCTCTATTTCTCTATATAGGAGCATTATTTTATGAAAGAACTACGACCGGTACAGGTCATATTGCTTGGATTTTTAATTACGATATTTGCAGGATCAATCTTGCTTGCACTGCCGATCGCAACGCAAAGCGGACAGGCAACGCCTTATATTGATGCATTATTTACAGCAACAACATCTGTGTGTGTGACGGGATTGATCGTTGAGACAACAATGACGCATTGGAGTATATTTGGGCAGGCAGTGATCATATTGCTTGTACAGATCGGAGGACTAGGTGTCATTACGATCACAACGGGAATGTTTTTTATGCTTCGAAAGAGGATCACTCTTGGGAATAGAATGTTGATTCAGGAGTCTATGGGTCTTAATACAATGACAGGTTTAGTTCCATTAGTTAAGAAGATTCTGATCGGGACAGGGATCATAGAAGGAATTGGAGCAGTTCTTTATGCGACGCAGTATGTGCCGGAATTTGGCATTGGATATGGAATATGGGCATCGATCTTTAATTCGATCTCGGCATTTTGTAATGCAGGAATGGATATTGTAAGAGACGACAGCCTGCGAAGCTATGTGACGAATCCAGTCATGAATTTTACGACAATGGGGCTGATCATCCTGGGAGGCCTTGGATTTGTTGTATGGAAAGATCTCTGGCAGGGATTCAAAAAGATCGTAAAAGATAAAGTTCCTGTAAAAAAGACGATACAACAATGGAGATTTCAGACCAAGATCGTATTATCCATCACGGCATTTTTGATCTTATTTGGTACAGTATTGATCTTTTTGTTTGAATATCATAATCCGGCAACCATGGAGGAACTGTCATTGCCACAGAAGATACAGGCATCACTGTTTCAGGCTGTGACGACACGTACCGCAGGGTTTGAGACGGTGGCACAGGGCGCATTGACGGATGCATCTTCACTGGTTTCTATGTTTCTGATGATCATTGGAGGATCACCAACTGGTACCGCAGGTGGTGTCAAGACAGTCACATTTGCCATCCTTGTATTTTGTGTGATCTCTGTGGCGAAACAGGAAGAATCGATTACATTATTTAAACGAAGAGTGCCACAGAATCTGTTGTCTAAGGCACTTGCGATCATTGTGATCAATCTGATCGTGCTGATGACATCTGTGTTATTGTTGTTAGTGTTTGATCATGGGACTTTTATGGATTCATGCTATGAATGTGTATCAGCACTCGCGACAGTCGGTTTGACGAAAGGATTGACCCCGAATTTGACAATCGCAGGGAAAGTGATTATCATCATTACCATGTATTTAGGGCGTGTTGGACCGATTTCCATGGCAATCGGTTTTTCGCAGAAGAATAAGAAAAAGATGGTCATGTATCCAGAACAGGATCTGATCTTATAAGTGAAATAGATTCACATTATAACATGATATCGCAACGGAGGTAACGGAGAAGAATGAAGAAGTCAGTTGCAGTTTTAGGACTTGGAAAGTTTGGAAGCAGCATCGCAAGATCACTTGCCAGAGGTGGAGCAGAAGTACTGGCAGTTGATAAAGACGAAGATCTTGTAAGAGACATCGCAGATGAAGTAACTTGTGCAGTCTGTGTGGATATATCTGATAAGGAAATGATGAACAACATCGGACTGGAAGGAATGGATGCAGTTGTGATCGCAACGGCAGAGCATTTAGATGCCAGTGTTATGGCATTGATGATCGTAAAAGAGATCGGTGTGCCATATGTTCTTGCGAAGGCAGATGGAACTTTAAAAGGAGAAATACTAAAACGTGTTGGAGCCGATGAGATCGTTTACCCGGAAGAAGAGATGGGAGCAAGGATCGCGAACAATCTTCTTGGAGGAAGCATGACAGATCTGTTTGACCTTTCTGTGGATACAAGTATTGTCAAAGTACCGGCAAGAAAAGAATGGATCAACAAATCATTGGCAGATATTAATTTCCGAGGAAAATATAACGTTAACGTCATCGCGATCGAAGGAGAAGGTGGTGTTGACGGAGCTCCAGATCCAACAAAGCCGATCAAAGATGAGGAAAGTCTCGTACTGATCGGTAAGAAAGACGATCTGGTCAAATTAAGAAAATAATAGATCGGAGGTGTTTAAGAATATGATCACAACCACTCAGAATAAGCAGATCAAACAGATCATCAAATTAAAGAAGAGTGCAAGAGAAAGAAGAAAACAAGAATTATTTCTTGTAGAGGGAATTCGTATGTTTACAGAGATCCCAGAAGAATATTTATATAAAGTCTATGCATCTGAAGATTTTTATAACGAACATCGAGTGATTTTTGAACACATGGATGTGGAACTGGTATCGCCACAAGTTATGAAAGAGATTTCCGATACGATGACACCACAGGGAGTTCTTGCACTGGTGAAGATGATGAAATATTCTTTGGAAGATCTCTTAGAACAGGAAAAACCATTATTTCTGGTGCTTGAGAATCTTCAGGATCCGGGGAATCTCGGAACGATCCTTCGAACAGGAGAGGGTGCAGGGATCAATGGTGTTATCATGAGTCATGATACTGTAGATATTTATAATCCTAAGGTTACGCGTTCCACGATGGGATCGATCTTTAGAGTGCCATTTGTCTATGTCGATGACCTTCTAGAAGTTGCAGAAACGATGAAACAAAAGAATATCATCACGTATGCGGCACATCTAAATGGAACAGACTACACGAAGGAAGATTATCAAAATGGAACTGCATTTTTCATTGGCAATGAGGGAAATGGTCTGACAGATAAGCTGACAGACAAAGCACAGAAGAAGATCAAGATTCCAATGTGTGGTAAAGTAGAATCATTAAATGCAGCCATGGCATCAGGCCTTTTAGTTTATGAGGCAAGGCGCCAGAGACAGGGGGTGGATTAAATGTATGCAGTTTATTGGCTGATCGCATCCGCGGTATTTTTACTTGTTGAGATCATGACACTTGGACTTACAAGTATCTGGTTTGCAGGTGGAGCCGTTGTTGCAGCGATCGCAGCACTATTTGGTGTTCCGTTTTTGGTACAGATGTTGATATTTATCGTAGTGACATGTCTGTTGTTTGCATTGACAAGACCAGTTGCCAAGCGATATTTAAACAGCAGGGTGCAAAAGACGAATACCGATGCATTGATCGGGCAGACAGCACTTGTCAAAGAAACGATCAATAACATGGAAAGCAAAGGGTTGGTTCAGTTAAATGGCCAGGATTGGACTGCAAGAAGCTTTGAGGCTGGAGAGATCATTCCAGAAGGCAGCGAAGTGATCGTAAAAGAAATCCGAGGCGTGAAACTGATCGTAGAAAGAGAGGTATAAGATTATGTCAATTATTTTATTTATTATCGTGATCGCATTGCTTGCGATGATCATCTCGTCCACAGTGCGTATCGTGCCGCAGGCACATGCTTATGTTGTAGAACGACTGGGAGCTTATCAGGGAACATGGTCTGTAGGACTTCATGTCAAAGTCCCATTTATCGATCGTGTTGCAAGAAAAGTTAATTTAAAAGAGCAGGTTGTGGATTTTCCACCACAGCCAGTTATCACAAAAGATAACGTTACAATGCAGATCGACACAGTTGTATATTTTCAGATCACTGATCCAAAACTATATAGTTACGGTGTAGAGAATCCAATCATGGCAATCGAGAATCTGACAGCTACAACACTTCGAAATGTCATTGGTGATCTGGAATTAGATGAGACATTAACTTCCAGAGAGACGATCAATACACAGATGAGAGCAACACTTGACGTTGCGACAGATCCATGGGGAATCAAAGTAAACCGTGTGGAACTTAAGAACATCATTCCACCAGCAGCCATTCAGGATGCTATGGAGAAACAGATGAAAGCAGAACGTGAACGAAGAGAAGCGATTCTGATCGCAGAAGGTGAGAAGAAGTCTGCGATCTTACGAGCAGAAGGACAGAAAGAATCTATGGTCCTTCAGGCAGAGGGAGATAAGGAAGCAGCAATCCTTCGTGCGGAAGCGAAGAAAGAAGCAACGATCCGCGAAGCAGAAGGTCAGGCAGAAGCGATCCGTGCAATCCAGAAAGCGAATGCACAGGGTATTGAATCGATCAAGGCAGCCAAAGCTGATGATGCAGTCATCCAGTTAAAGAGCTTAGAAGCATTTGCCAAAGCAGCTGACGGAAAAGCTACAAAGATCATTATCCCATCTGAGATTCAGGGGATGGCAGGTCTTGTAAAATCAATTACAGAAGTTGCCAAAGACGATGAGAAGAATATTGCAGATCTGATCGAAGAACAGGTACAAGATACTGTAAAAGAACAGTAAGATCAGAAAATGTTTATGAAAATAAGACAACCCTTGGCAGGTATGCCGGAGCACAAAAATGTGTTCCGGCTTTTGCCACGTCTGACAGTGACAGGAGGTAAAGAAGATGAAGACAATCGTTTGCTATGGGGATTCCAACACTTACGGCTATAATCCGGAAAATGGATTCCGTTACGAGTACGAAGAACGATGGACAACCATTTTGCAAAAGGAACTGAAAGATTCTGCGATCGTAATTCCAGAAGGATTAAACGGCAGAACAACAAGTTTTGAAGATGAGTTAAGACCGGGAAGAAATGGTGCAACATATTTAGATCCATGTTTACACAGCCACGGACCGATCGATCTTGTAGTTTTAATGCTTGGAACGAATGACCTTAAGATCCGTTTTCAGGCAACACCGACAGATATCGGAAAAGGAATCGACCGCCTGATCAAGATGATCAAATCGATCACTCCACAGAAGAGACAAGATGGACGATCCGCAAAGATCCTTTTAATATCACCACCACATCTCGGGGATGAGCTGATCAATATTCCAAGCGGAGAAGAGATGGGATTTGAAAGAGGGATCAGCTATTCCAAGAGACTGGCACCGATTTATGAGGACTGGGCAAAATTTCATAACATTGAATTTCTGGATGCAGCAAAATATGCAAAAGCTTCCGAAATCGATGCCTGCCACCTGACAAGAGAAAGTCATAGGAAATTAGGCGAAATGGTTGCGAAAAAATGCAAGGAAATCCTTGAAATATAGGGGTTTCGGGTTGTTTTCAAAGATGCATTCCTATATAATAACAACTATATGATGTCTGCCAGAGATCAAAGGGCAGAGACATCCAAGATACAACAAAATGGAGGAACAAAAGATGGACGCAAAGACAAGCTTAAAGGGAAGAAGCTTCTTAACATTAAAAGACTTTACACCAGAAGAAATTGGTTATTTTTTAGATTTAGCAGCGAAATTAAAAGCAGATAAGAAAAAAGGGATCACAGGAAACAGTTTAAAAGGGAAAAATATCGCCCTTTTATTTGAAAAACCAAGTACAAGAACAAGATGTTCATTTACGATCGGATGTGTTGATGAAGGTGCACACCCAGAATATCTAGGAAAAGACGATATTCAGTTAGGACACAAAGAATCTGTAGAAGATACAGCAAGAGTTCTTGGAAGAATGTTTGATGGAATCGAATTTCGTGGATTCTTACATGAGAATGTAGAGAAATTAGCAAAATACAGTGGAGTTCCAGTATGGAATGGTTTAACAGATGATTACCATCCAACACAGATCCTGGCAGATTTCTTAACATTAAGAGAACAGTTTGGAGAGATCAAAGGATTAAACTTCGTATTTGCTGGAGACGGAAGAAATAACATGAGCAACTCTTTAATGATCGGATGCAGCAAGATGGGATTGAATTTCACATGCTTAGCACCAAAGAGCTTATGGCCAAATGAAGAACTGGTAAAACAGTGCGAAGAGTATGCAAAAGAATCTGGAGCTAAGATCCGTTTTACAGAAGATGTGAAAGAAGCTGTGGAAGGTGCAGACTGTATTTACACAGACGTATGGGCATCTATGGGTGAAGAAGATAAGGCAGCAGAAAGAATCGCTTTATTAAGACCATATCAGGTGAATAAAGAGATGTTAGAGATGACAGGAAAAGATACTACAGTTGTTATGCATTGCCTGCCAGCAGTGAAAGGACATGAGATCACAGAAGATGTCTTTGAACATTTTGCGGATGTGATCTTTGATGAAGCAGAAAACCGTATGCACACGATCAAAGCGGTTATGGTAGCAACTTTAGGAGAATATTAGGAGATAGGATATTCAATGAAAAGCAAGATTCTCAAGGAATTAAAGAATGCAGACGATTATATATCCGGACAGCAGCTTTGTGAGCGGTTGGGAGTTTCAAGGACTGCTGTCTGGAAGCATATCAAAGCATTAAGAGCAGAAGGTTACGAGATTGATTCTGTGACCAATAAAGGCTATAAACTTATGATGGAACCAGATCTTTTGACAAAAGAAGAAGTAGCATCCTGTCTTCACACCAAATGGCTTGGAAAGGATCTTCATTGTTATGAGACAATGGATTCTACAAATCTTGAGATCCGCCGTCTGGCAGAGGCAGGTGCCGGTCACGGAACCGTTGCGATCACAGAAGAACAGACAATGGGAAAAGGAAGAAGAGGACGAAGCTGGCTGGCAGAAGCTGGAACAGGGATTGCGATGAGTTTTCTTCTAAAACCTCAGATTGAGGCACAGAATTCTTCTATGCTTACGTTAGTTACAGCATTAGCGGTAAATGAAGCGATCTGTGAGACAACAGGAATTCAGGCAAAGATTAAATGGCCAAATGATATCATTGTGAATGGAAAGAAGATCTGTGGAATCTTAACAGAGATGAGTCTTCAGATGGATGAGATCAATTACATTGTAGTAGGACTTGGTATCAATGTAAATATCGATCATTTTCCAGAAGATTTAAGTGATAAGGCAACTTCACTCCAGATCGAGGGAGGAAGAAAGATCAAGAGAGCTCCATTGGCAGCGAAAGTGTTAGAATGTTTTGAGAAATATTATGAGATATTCTTAAAGACAGAAGATCTTAGCATGTTGCAGGACGAATACAATAAACTTCTGGTACATACAGACCAGAAGATCAAGGTTGTCAGAGGTTCCAAAGAAGAGATATTCTTATCAAGAGGCATCAATCATCGTGGAGAATTACTGGTAGAGGATGAAGATGGAAAGGTATCAGAAGTTTCATCCGGAGAGGTATCAGTAAGAGGTATCTTGGGATACGTATAAGAGATTCCGAGAATATATACAAGAAACAAGGAGAAATACAAAAACATGTATCAGGATAAAGTTACATTATGCGGTTCCAATGCATATGAGAAGAAATATTACTTAAACCCTGATTTTTCTGGATTACCAGAACAGATCAAACAGGAACTGCAGATTGCATGTGTACTATTTACAGCAGAAGTCGGCGGAGTCTTGACATTAGAGTTCGATGAAGAAGGCAAATTAAATTTCGTTACTCATGTGGAAGAAAATGATTTCTTTTACGATGAGATCGGAAGTGAACTGATGATCAAGAAACTAAGACAGGAAAAACAGGATTTCTGGGAGCCCTTGGAACTATATTATAAAATATTCCTTTTGGGAGAAGATGAGGTATAAATTATGTTATTAGCACTCGATGTTGGGAATACCAATATAACGATCGGCGTATTCAAAAGAAAAGAGATTATAGAGGTATTTCGAATTACAACAAAGTTACCAAGAACATCCGATGAATTTGGAATTCTGATTTCAAATCTATTAAAGGAAAAAGGATTGGATGAAGGTGAAGTGAAGGCAGCGATCATAGGATCCGTTGTGCCGAATATCATGCACTCACTGAGTAGTGGTTTGATCAAATATTTTGATGTAAAACCGATCATTGTAGGACCTGGGATCAAGACAGGGATCAATCTTGGAAGATTTAATCCAAGAGAAGTTGGAGCAGACAGGATCGTGGATCTGGTCGCAGGATATGAGCTTTATGGTGGGCCAGCGCTTGTCATCGACTATGGAACTGCAACAACATACGATGTTGTCACAGAGAATGGCGTATTCTTAGCAGGTGTGATCGCACCGGGAATTCGCACTTCAGCAAATGTACTATATAGAGATGCAGCACGTCTGCCAGAGATTGAAATCTTAAAACCAAAGACGATCCTTGCAAACAGCACGATCGACAGTATGCAGGCAGGTTTGTACTATGGAGTTGTTGGTGAGACAAAATATATGGTACAGAAGATGAAAGAAGAGACAGGCTTTGATAACATGAAAGTTATCGCAACCGGAGGCCTTGGAAATATGATCGCACAGACGGTTGATGAGATCGACTATTACGATCCAACATTAACATTGAAGGGATTACAGATCATTTATGAGAAACAATAAATTAAAACCTCTGGTTATTGGAGATATCACGATTCAGCATCCATTAGCACTTGCACCGATGGCAGGAGTTACAGATCTGCCATATCGTCTGTTATGTAAAGAACAGGGTGCTGGAATGATGTGCACTGAGATGGTAAGTGCCAAAGGATTATACTATGGAAACCGCAAATCTGAGCCATTGATGGCAACAGATCCGAAGGAAATTCCAGTAGCGATCCAGATTTTTGGATCCGATCCAGAGATCATGGGTCAGATGGCGGCGAAAGTCAATGATGGACGGTTTCAGATGATCGATATCAACATGGGATGTCCGGTTCCAAAGATCGTGAATAACGGTGATGGATCCGCATTGATGAAGAATCCTGAATTAGCAGGGAAAGTGATCAAAGCAGTCGTAGATGCTGTGGATATCCCGGTTACAGTTAAGATCCGAAAGGGATTTAACGATGAATTGATCAATGCACCAGAGATGGCACAGGTTGCACAGGAGAATGGAGCAGCAGCGATCGCAGTTCATGGAAGAACAAGAGAACAGTACTATTCAGGAACAGCAGACTGGTCGATCATCCGTAAGGTAAAGGAAGCCGTTGATATTCCGGTAATTGGAAATGGTGATATCACATGTGCAAAAGATGTATTAAGAATGCAGGAAGAGACAGGTTGTGACGGATTTATGATCGGAAGAAGAGCCAAAGGGAATCCATGGATCTTCAAAGAGATCTTACATTTCTTTGAAACAGGAGAAGAAATGCCAAGACCATCCTTAGAAGAAGTTGTCGCCATGATGTTGAGACATGGACAGATGATGATCGATTTTAAAGGAGAATACATCGGAGTCCGTGAGATGCGAAAACATGTCGCATGGTATACATTCGGTTTTCCAGGGGCAGCAAAACTTCGTGAGAAGGTAAATCATACAGAGACATACGAAGACTTAGAAGAATTACTGCAAAATTATCTCAAAGCCACGAATGGCAGGGATTAGGAATTGACAAAAGAAACTTAGGTAAGATATAATTAATCAGTTAACATTTAGAACGAAAGGAATAGTGTTATGGCAGAGGCAAAGAAGAATATATTAACCCCAGACGGTTTAAAAGCATTAGAAGATGAATTACAAGAATTAAAAGTCGTAAGACGTAAAGAGATCGCACAGAAGATCAAAGAAGCAAGAGAACAGGGTGACTTATCAGAGAACGCGGAATATGATGCAGCCAAAGATGAACAGCGTGATATGGAAGCACGTATCGAAGAGATCGAAAAGATCTTAAAGAACGCTGTTGTTATCGATGAGAAGTTTGAAAAAGGTGTCATCAGCCTTGGATGTCACGTATTATTAGAAGACATCACTCTTGGAAAAGAAGTAACATACCATATCGTAGGTTCTACAGAAGCAGATATCCTTCAGAACAAGATTTCCAACGAAGCACCGATCGGTAGAGCTTTACTTGGAAAGAAGATCGGAGATGTCGTATCCGTAGAAGGAATCAATCAGGTAAACGACTTCAGAGTCATTGATGTACAGAGAAAGTAAGAGGAAGTAAGAAAAGTGGCACAGCAGAATAAAGATACAAACGAACTGATCAAAGTAAGAAGACAGAAACTGGCTGACTTACAGGCAGCTGGAAAGAATCCGTTCGAGATTATGAAATATGATGTAACACATCATTCAAAAGAAATCAAAGATAATTTTGAAGAATTAGAAGGAAAAGAAGTAGCAGTTGCAGGACGTTTAATGTTCAAACGTGTGATGGGTAAAGCATCTTTCTGTAACGTACAGGACCTTCAGGGTGGAATTCAGGCATATGTAGCAAGAGATGAGATCGGTGTAGAATCTTATCAGGATTTCAAGAAGATGGATATCGGAGATATCGTAGGTATCAAAGGTAAAGTCTTTGCTACAAAGACAGGAGAGAAATCAATCCATGCAGAAGAAGTGATTTTATTATCTAAGAGTTTAAAACCACTTCCAGAGAAATTCCACGGATTAACAGATACAGATACAAGATATCGCCAGAGATATGTTGACCTGATCATGAACGAAGAATCCAAAGAAGTATTCATCAAACGTTCTAAGATCATCAGTAAGATCCGTTCTTACTTAGATGGACAGGGATTCATGGAAGTAGAAACTCCGATGTTAGTATCCAATGCAGGTGGAGCATCAGCAAGACCATTTGAAACACATTACAATGCATTAAGTGAAGATGTAAAATTACGTATTTCCCTAGAGTTATACTTAAAGAGACTGATCGTTGGTGGACTTGAGAAAGTTTACGAGATCGGACGTGTATTCCGTAACGAAGGTGTTGACACACGTCATAACCCAGAGTTTACATTAATGGAATTATATCAGGCATACACAGACTATCACGGAATGATGGATCTGACAGAGAACTTATACCGTTACCTTGCAGAAGAAGTATGCGGTGGAACAAAGATCCAGTATAAAGATTTCGAGATCGATCTTGGAAAACCTTTTGAAAGAATCACAATGGTAGATGCAGTTAAGAAATACTCTGGAGTAGACTTTAAAGAGATCAAGACTTTAGAAGAAGCAAGAGCAGCTGCTGAAGAACACCATGTAGAATACGAAGAACGCCACAAACGTGGAGATATCTTAAACTTATTCTTCGAAGAATTCGTAGAAGACAAACTGATCCAGCCAACATTCGTTATGGATCACCCAGTAGAAATCTCTCCATTAACAAAGAGAAAACCAGAAGATCCAGATTATGTAGAACGTTTTGAGTTCTTCATGAATGGATGGGAAATGGCAAATGCATACTCTGAGTTAAATGATCCGATCGATCAGAGAGAACGTTTCAAAGCACAGGAAGAACTTCTTGCACAGGGTGACGAAGAAGCCAACACAACAGATGAAGACTTCTTAAATGCATTAGAGATCGGTATGCCACCTACAGGTGGTATCGGATTCGGTATCGATAGAATGGTAATGTTATTAACAAATTCTACAGCGATCAGAGACGTATTATTATTCCCTACAATGAAGTCATTAGATGCTGATAAGAAGGTTTCTAAGGTTTCCAAAGCTGCTCCAGCAAAGGTTGCTGAGAAAGTGGACTTCTCTAACGTGAAGATTGAGCCAATCTTTGAAGAAATGGTTGATTTCGACACATTCAGCAAGTCAGATTTCCGTGCAGTCAAGGTTTTAGCTTGTGAAGCAGTACCAAAATCTAAGAAACTTCTGAAATTCACATTAGATGATGGAGAACGTAAAGACCGCGTGATCTTAAGCGGAATTCATGAATATTATGAGCCAGAAGAACTTGTTGGTAAGACAGCGATCGCTATTGTGAACCTGCCACCAAGAAAGATGATGGGAATCGATTCTGAAGGTATGCTGATCTCAGCAGTACATGAGGAAGATGGTCACGAAGGACTGAACCTTCTGATGGTTGATGATAGAATCCCAGCAGGTGCAAAGCTGTACTAAGATGATGTAAAGATGTACCGTTTTACCAAATAGACGGGACGTACTTCATTTGATAAAAAACTGAAAAAACAGCGATTTACATCAAACTTACATCAATTGATGCAGAAATCGGTGCAAGCAAGAAAAAATCGCATAATTAGTGCAATGAGTGGGCAATTCCAATCGG
>OQWM01000689.1_pt1 | contig 22050 bp, 18 predicted proteins | sample 1691531 | NCBI WGS metagenome assembly OQWM01 (sample SAMN03418257, study PRJEB22391) | human gut metagenome | biome: human-gut; feature: organic feature; material: feces | host: Homo sapiens | place: Tanzania | collected 2013-01
CTGCTTGGCATGTCTATTCTCCTGTCTCCGAAATCAGTATTTATATTATATGTGACAGGCTGTCACCTGTCAACGTAAAAACCTTATTAAAAAACACCCCGACTTCACATCAGGGCGTTCATATATCTGTTTAAGCTCTCACCTCTGAACCGGTGAGTTTATATTCCTAATCCTCAAGAGCCTTAATCGCATCTATAATCTCAGCGTGACAGACGCTCACATCCTCGAGTAATTTTTCGGATGACAGCTCTGACGGTCCGCGCAGGTCTTCCGTAAGAAGCTCTGCCGCAGCCTGAAAGCAGGTTCCCAGTCTTTGTCATCAACAGCCGCGGTAAGATTTGAATATGAAGGATCCGCTGCATATTTCATTACGAATTTTTTGAGCATGTCTTCATTCCGGATTCTCTGGACAGTGGCCTCATAATCTCCGCCTGAAGCCTCATAAAACTCCTTTAAATTCATAGTTTTCCTTTCTGAGTATCCTGTTTCTCTCTTTTTTTATAAGTTCATCATGCACATCGGTAAGCTGTCCCAGCACACCTGCATATTCTGCAATTCTCGATGACCACAAAGTCATAGCGGTCAGTCTGTGCCAGCGCATATTGCCGGCAACAGGTATAAGGACATTCATCGTGATCTGCGGTTCTTCTCTTGTTGTAGTCTTGAGCCTTTTGCGAAGCTCTGCCATGTCATTTTCTGAAAGCAGCTCTATATCATCTCCGTCCGACAAACGAATCAGTTTGCTCTTTGGGGTATCACCTTCGTACCAGCTGGTATATACAATATTGTTGGCATAGCGGTCATACTCAAACTGTATGCCTCCGCATATGTTTGCATAAAAACGGCTCTTGGCCTGCTCCCACATCAGCAGTCTGCGGGTTCTGTAATCGAGCCGCAGAGACTTGTTCTCCAGCATTTCTTCTGCAACACGATGTGCCTCATCTTTGTAATCGAAATTCTCCTGTTCTTTGAGAAGACATTCATCGAGTTTTCCGGCAATGGTTTTAAGGCAGTGAATAAGCAGCGGATTGAATTCTCCGCATTCTCCTGCGCATATCATCTCTATAGCCTTATCATGCGGTACTGCGTCTTTGTAGCAGCGTATACCGGTGAGCGCATCATAAACATCTGCCATCGCAACAATCTGCGCAGAAATCGGTATCTCGTCTCCTGCAAGTCCGTCAGGATATCCTCCGCCGTCCCATCGCTCATGATGCCATCTGCAGATTCCGTATGCAACAGCTACAAGCGGATCGTCGGGATTTGCGGGAACTTCGTTAAGCAATGCTTCTCCCAGCTCGGAATGTTTCTTCATAATCTCCCATTCCTCTGCGGTAAGCTTGCCGGGTTTGTTAAGGATATTATCAGGTATGGCTATCTTGCCGATATCATGCAGCGCCGACAATGTCGAAATCGCTGCTATATCCGACTCTGAGAGAGAATATTTGTCTGTCAGCTTCACCAGCTGATGAAGCAGCATATTGGTGATTGTTCTGACATGAAGTATATGGGCTCCCGACTCATTGTTTTTGAATTCTATTACATGACTCAGGAAATTAATCATGGTGCTGCTTACTTTTTCGCGTTCATATACCTGTGTTTCAACCATCTGAACAAGGTCCTTCTGACGCGTATACAGTCTGAGGATATTCTCCACCCTGCGCTGCACGATAGCTGCATCGAAAGGTCTTGCTATATAATCCGTAGCGCCGAGATTGTATGCACGCCGAACGAATAAAGTATCGCTCTCCGAGGATATAACTATAACCGGAATCTCATCCAGCCAGCATCTCCTCTCCATAATATCCAGTACCTTGAAACCGTTCATATTCGGCATATTGATGTCCAGCAGCATAAGATCAACGTCTGTGCCTCTGGCCAGCATCTCTATAGCCTCCTGACCGTCTGCCGCATACAGATATTTATATTCGCCTCCGAGAATATCTGCAAGTATCTGCCTATTCATTTCGGAGTCATCTGCTATTAAGATGTTTTTAACATTGTTCATACAAACCTCAATCAGCGTTCTTAACAGGCTTTCCCCCCCCTTTTTTATCATATGATGCGACGGGAGAACCGCACTAAACACGCCGGCAAAAACGGTGATTATACTGAAAAGCCCTGATTTATACTTGTTGAATTAATAAGTCCTACATTACGCATTGTAGCACTATGTCATCTCATATTCAATACCAATCCCGTAAGTTCAGCCTTTGTGAGTGTATTTTAAAATCATTTTCACAAGAGCCTCTGAATCCAGCGGCTTGGTCAGATGTTCGTTCATTCCTGCCTGTCTGCTTCTTTGCACATCATCTGAAAACGCATTTGCAGTCATTGCAAAAATAGGTACATCGGCAGCATCGCTGCGCTTCATGGCCCGTATGCGCCCTGCTGCTTCAAGGCCATCCATCACAGGCATCATGATATCCATAAGTACAAGATCAAAATATCCCGGCTCGGAGGCTTCAAATTTATCGATTGCTTCAAGACCGTTGCAGGCCGTTGTCACCTCCGCCCCTTTGCTCGTGAGTATAAACTCTGCAATCTCCATATTGATATCATTGTCCTCAGCCAGAAGAATACGCACGCCTTCTATGCTGCCGGGGCTGTTCTCATGCTCCCTGTGCTCTGTCTCCGTATTTATGCGGAAACGCAATTTTACCGTAAATCGTGTGCCTCTGCCCAGCTTGCTTTCAAGATTTATGGTGCCTCCCATAGCCTCTGTCAGTTCTTTTGATATTGCAAGACCAAGTCCCGTACCTGTATACATGGTGCGCGCATCCGTATTTTCCTGTTCGAAGGCTTCAAAAGCGCGTTCCTGAAAGCTTTCGCTCATACCTATGCCATTGTCTTCACAGACAAATTCGACTTCTGTATTCTCCCCGTCTGTGTCTGTTTCTATACATGAAACAGCAACATAGCCTCCTGCCCTGTTGTATTTAATGGCATTTGTTATGAGATTCTGCAGTATCTGTCTCAGGTGCAGAGGACTGCCTATAAGGTTCATATGCTCTGCTCTGATTCCTCTGCTGATATATTCGACTCCTGATTCTTTTGCCTGTATCTCCGCTACTGTTTCCATTTCGTCCATAAACTCCGCAAGATTAAACGGTTTCTCATCGAGCTTTATTTTGCCGGATTCAAGTTTGTTCATATCAAGCACACTGTTTACAAGCGCCAGCAGGAAGCCTGAAGTCTGTCTTACTTTGCTGCGGCATTCCTTTTGTTTTTCGGGGTCGTCGTAATAATACTCGCCTATTTTCACCATACCACGAATACCGTTTATAGGCGTTCGTATATCGTGGCTCATTCGCCTTAAAAAGTCGGTTTTCGCCTCGTTCGCGCGGATTGCCTCTCTCGTAAGCCTTTCGCTTTCTTTTCTGAACGCCTCGTCTTTTATCTCCTGTTCGACTCGTCTTTTCTTCGCGTTCATCTGAACCACGGAAATTACCGCAACCGCGATAAGCAAATAGAGGAAAACCAGGTACAGAAGAACTATCGTACGTCTTTCAAACACTTCGGCGTCGGTAATATACGCGTACACGAACAGATTTTTGCTCGCCGTTCTCGCGCCGTAGAAGGTTCCGTCGTCCTCCACCCGTATAAGATCATCGTCGTTTATTTCTCGCAATTTACGAACCACGGGACAATTCTCGGCGAGCATACCGCCTCTTCCTTCGACGTTGGAAGCGAGTACGTATGTTCCGTCGGTTACCGTTATCGCGCCGCTTTTCCCGAAAACATAACCCTTTAAAAGAGTCGCAATAGAAAACCTTTCGTCCTCGACGTCCTCTATGCGTCGGCGTTTAAAACACAAAACCGCGCCGTTGCCGTCTCCTCTCGCAACCATCGCGTAATCGTAATAATACGTCTCGCCGTCGCTTTTTTTCTCAGTCAACCTCTCGGAATAACTTTTGACGGAATCCTTGGAGATCCCTCCGTACATTTCGACGTACTGTTCCCACATAGCCGAGTTTTCGCCGTTTTCCGAATAATGCGCGATTATTCTGCCCGAAACGGAGTTTTCGTCGGTCTTGGTAAGAAGAATACCGCTCAATCCGTCTTCTTTCGCCTGCCGACTAATCTGCTCGGCGAGATCGGCGGAGTAGTCGAGCGAGTCTCTTATCGAGAACGCTTTATAGGAAACGGCGTAAAGACTACGCACAACTTCCTCGGCGGCGAGTTCTTCGTATCGTATGCATTGCTGTTTAACGTACTGCGCCGCGGCGTTCATTTGCTTTTTTGCCGAGGCTTTGCCCGTTGCGGTAGTAATGAGAGCGGCGAACACCCCGATCACTATCCCCGCAAGTATAAAAATAGACGTATGTATAAGTCCTACTTTTGAATCTCTATTTCGTCCTTTCATAATCCACCACGTAATCGTTCGGGTCAAGTCCGTAAGACGAGACAAGATTTGCCATATAACCGTTGTGTTTCAGCAAGTAAAAAGCCTGATTTATTCTTTTTATCGTCTCGGGATGCATTCTTTTCAGAAACGCGACTCCGACCTGAACGTCGAGAAGAGCCTCGGGCAAAATACGAAGTTTTACGGAACTCGTTTTCATATACTCCCTCAGGACGAGTTCGTGACCCGCGACCGCGTCGACGTAACCCTCGTTTATAGCCGCAAACATATAACTTATGTCGGTAAAACAGTTGAGGGATTTCAGTTTCGGAACAATCATTCTTACTCCTGCCCTGCCCGAAAGCACGTCGTCGGGTTTCGTCGAGGATTGAACCGCAATCCTTTTGTCGTTTAAATCGTCTATACTACCGATATCGCTGTCCTCTTTTACCGCAACGACCTGTCGGATATTCATATACGGTTCGGTCCAGTCGTATTCGTTCTCTATGCCCGTCATAGTGAAACAGCACCATATACAGTCTATTTCGCCGCGAACAAGAACGGCGTTTTTCATACTCCAGTTTATTCGTACGAATTTCGGTTTATAGCCTATAATTTTACACACTTTCTCGGCGAGTTCGACGTCTAAGCCGACAAAATTTCCGTCGTCGTCGTGATAGACCACGGGCGCGTAATAGTCAACGCCGATTACAAGTTCGGGAAGATTTACGTCCTCGCTCTCTTCGCCGCCCTTTTTACAACCGCTCATCGCCGAAATACCGACGAAAACGACCGCTATGAGAGCGGCTATCTTTTGTATAAACGATTTATTCATCTATCGTTTTTCCTCTTTCCGTTATTTTTTTGAAATCGTCGGCGCGTTCGTAAAAACACTCTAAAATCAACGGGTTAAACGAACCGCATTCGCCGTTTTTAATCATCTCTATCGCCCGTTCGTGCGTGTATGCGGGCTTGTACGGACGCTTGGAAACCAACGCGTCGTAAACGTCGCAAATCGAAACGACCTGCGCCGAAACGGGAATTTCGTCTCCTTTAAGACCGTTCGGATAGCCGTTTCCGTCGTAGCGTTCGTGGTGACAAAGGCAGATTTCCCGAGCGTATTTTACGAGAGGCTCGTCGGCGTAACCCTTGATTTTTTCAAGCATTTCGCTGCCGTATACCGTATGATTTTTCATCGTTTCGTATTCTTCCGAAGTGAGTTTGCCCTTTTTATTCACTATTTCGGGGTCTATACGAGATTTTCCCATATCGTGCATTGCCGCCGCGTACGCTATCGTCGAAACGTCGCTGCCCGTAAAACCGTACGGATTGTTCTTGCAGATGAGCCGTTCTAAAATGAGCCTCGTAAACTCGGTGATTCTCGTCGTGTGGCTGCCCTCTTCGCCGCCGCTCGGGCGTTCGATAATCTGACTGAGTATCTCTAACATCATCGAACGGCTTCTTTCTTTCTCCTTGGTCTGACGAGTAATTTCAGAAATCAACCGCCTTTGTCTCGAATATACTTTTATGGTATTCGCGACCCGTCTGTACACGTTCCGAGCGTCGAAAGGTCTTGTTATATAATCGGAAACGCCCTTTTCGTATGCGATTCTTACCGAATCGCCCGTGTCGTCGCCCGTTATGGTTACGACGGGAATATTCGAAATAAGCCCGTAGGCGTTCATATAGTCGAGAACGTCGAAACCGCTCACTTCGGGCATTACCAAATCGAGCAAAATTACCGCGATATTCGACTTATAGCCCTCTATTTTCTCTATTGCCGCTCTGCCGCCGTCCGCTTCTTCGACGTCGTATTCGCTTTTTAAAATACCCGAAAGGATTTGCCTGTTTATGGGCGAATCGTCAACGATAAGGACGAGTTCTTTTTCAGGCGATGTCTTTTTAAAATCTCCGTGTTCGGAATTATCGGTAATAACGCAGTCCTTTTTCTTTTTGGCGATATACATAAATTCGTCGGCTCTTTTAACCGCCTCTTCCACGCTTTCGCCGTCGCAGACAACGCCGCCTACGCTGATCGACGGTTTTATGGACGGATATTCCTCGACCGTCGTCTCCCTTACGCTCTGAACCACGCCCCTCAGCCATTTTTTAAAGGCGATTTCTTTTATATCGGGAACGATGAGCAGAAATTCGTCGCCGCCGTAGCGAATCAGCCTGTCCGATAAATGAATATGCGATTTAATAGTCGCGACGACGGCTTTCAACACGGCGTCTCCGACGCTGTGACCGAACAGGTCGTTATAAATCTTGAAGTCGTCGAGATCCAACATCGCGACTCCGCCGTCTAAGACGTTATCGGCGACGTACTCCTCGTAATAGCGACGATTATACGTTTCGGTGAGAACGTCCTTATAAGTTTTATCGAAATATTCGGAAAGCGGCAAAACGTCCTTTTTTTCTTCGTCGCCGTAGTCTATGGCGGTGTTTTCGTCGAAAGTTTTAATCATTTCGAGAACGCAAGGGCTACCGTCCACTTCGCGATAGTCGGCGATAACCTGATAAGTACCGCTTTTGAGTTTTTCGATTTTAGAGAACTGTTTTTTCTCGGTAAGAGCGCGGTAACTGATGCAATTTTTACACGGCGAACGTCTTTGCCAAATGGCGAAGCAATCGCCCTCTATACGTTTGGCCTCGTCGCTTGTATAGATTGAAACCGGGACAACGTCGCATTTGCATTTTTTCGCAACATAGCAGATTCCGCCCTTGGCTTCGTGCGGCTTGAAATCGTGAGAGCGTGTGCCCTCGGGAAAAATGCCGAGTGCACCGCCGTCCTCAACTACCTTGACGGCATGATTCATTGCCGGAAAATCGAACTTGCTTCTGTCAACGGGAAAAGCATTGAGGTTGGCAAGAAACCAGCCGACTATTTTCTTCTCAAAAAGCTCCTCCTTTGCGATGAAATGGAACTTCACCTTACAGCCGACTCCGATAATAATCGGATCCATAGCCGTAATGTGGTTTGACGCAAGGATAATGCCCCTGTCGGTCGGAACATTTTCAACGCCGACGTAGGTTATTTTGTATCTTGAGTTTACAACTATCTTTGCAAGAGGCCTTATGATCTTGTAAAGGAAGTGGCTCTTGTCCGATTCATAATTGTATTTGTATGCCATAACGACCCTTCCTTTTAATAATGTGTGCGAAATTTACCGAGCATAAATGCTTATTATAATTTTTTCCCTTTTTCTTTAATTTTTCCCTCTTTTTGCCATCTGGTAATTCCATATGAAAATGGGATCTTTTCCATGTTGTGGGAAGAAACCAGCAAAAGCCCTTTTCTTTTTCGCTGTGTGCTATGTACCATATATCATATACCGCAGTAATAAAGAAAAGACTAATCATTAGCAGACCGAAAAGATCTGTTTGTCTTTGGTCCGAAGTATCTATAAAGCAAGAAAAAATAACAAGTGAAAAATATGTTACAACAGGAACTAAATATGTTATATAGAACCTGACGATATATTTGTAGTATCTTGAAATTCGCATATATTCGTTGTTAAAAACGAACCCGAAAAATGCTCTGTATAAAAAGTTATGCGTCTTTTTATATTTTTTCTTAAATGATTTAGGTTTATCAGCAAAAAAGTAAAAGCACAGAATTTCTTTGCATTCAACGGTTAATAAAATAAAAACAACAAAAAAATAGGATAAAAATATCCAACGGTTATTAACCAATTCTAAAAATATGTCCATTGAAATCACCATTATCTGAGCCGATTGTGCCCGATCGATTATAGCGGATGAGCGAATACAGTTTATTCTTTTCGCCCTTGTAGGAGCAACGGGAGAATATTTCTAACCGCTCTTGCTGCCCTTTAGGGGAGGCGGACGACGCAGGATGCGATGTCCGCAACGCACCAAGGAAATTTATTTCATCACTTCAAATGCTCTTTGATAATTCTGAGAAGATCTTCTGCGCCGTCTTCAAGGTTATAGCCGCCGTTATCGACATAAATCGCATCATCCGCCTGCTTGAGCGGAGCAACCTCTCTGTGGCTGTCCTGATAGTCACGCTTTTTGATATCTTCCAAAATATCGTTATAATCCACTTCTTCGCCTTTTTCAAGCATTTCCTTATAACGTCTGTTCGCTCTCTCCTCAACTGAGGTCGTAAGGAAAATTTTAACATCTGCGTTCGGCAAAACAACCGTTCCGATATCTCTGCCGTCCATTATACAGTTGTTCTCGGCGGCAATGCTTCTCTGCAAATCAAAGAGAAATTCTCTTACCTTCGGGATAGCCGAGACATTTGACGCACCCATTGACGCCTCCGGCGTTCTGATATCCTCGGAAACGTCCTCGCCGTTAAGAAAAACATGCTGAGCACCGTCAACAAATTTAAGCTCCACCTTAATGTCGGGCAGAGTAGCGATAACCTTTTCTGCGTCCTTGGTGTCAATGCCCTTTCTTATCGAATAAAGTCCGACCGTTCTGTAAAGTGCACCGGTATCAACATAGATGTAGCCGAGCTTCTTTGCGACAAGCTTTGCCGTGCTGCTCTTTCCTGCACCGGCAGGACCGTCAATAGCAATATTTATAGCCATAAAATATACCTCCGTTATACGTTTTCGCCGGCTAAACGTCCGGTCGAAAAAGCAATTTGTAAATTAAATCCGCCCGTGTATGCGTCAACGTCAATCACTTCGCCTGCAAAGTAAAGCCCGGGGAGAAGCTTTGACTGCATGGTTTTCGGGTCGATCTCGGAAATCTTTACGCCGCCCGAGGTCACTATCGCCTCGTCTATCGGTCGAAAGCTCTTGACCGTAACCTTAAAATTCTTGAGAAGCGCAACCAGCTTATGCCTTTGCTCCTTGGTTATCTGATTGACCTTTTCGTTTGCCTTGATCCCGCTGAGCTTGACGACAACGGGAATCAGCTTCCTCGGCAGAAGTGCACCGAGCGAATTGATGAAATCCTTATTAGTATTCCCCGAAAAATCTCTGAGAATTCGTGCATCGAGCTGTTCTTCGGTGAGCGCAGGCTTGAGGTCGATTGAAACAATATACCTGCCCGGCTCCATATCACGGATCCTCGAGCTTGCCGAAAGAACCATCGGTCCCGAAATTCCGAAATGGGTGAAAAGCATCTCACCGAAATCATCGTATATAATTTTATTTTTCTTCTTTGTGTCAATGACCTTCATTGTGACGTTTCTCAATGAAAGTCCCATAAGGTCAGTGCAGAAGCCCTCGTGTGCATTGAGCGGCACAAGCGACGGCTTAGGCTCGATTATCGTATGACCCGCCTGTCTTGCAAGCTCGTAGCCGTCACCCGTCGAGCCGGTCAGCGGATAGGATTTTCCTCCCGTTGCGATAATTACTTTATCTGCGGCTATCTCCTCACCGTCAAAGGTACGAACACCTTTAAGCACTCCGTCCTTTATAATAAGCTCCCCGGCTCTGCCGTGAATTATCTCCGCTCCGTCGTCAGTTCCGTAATGAACGAGTGCATTGACAATATCCATCGCCTTATCCGAGCACGGAAAAACTCTGTTTCCCCTCTCGCATTTGAGCGGAACACCCATGTCCTCAATAAGCTCTATTGTGTCCTGCGGCATAAAATTTGAAAATGCACTGTAAAGGAATCTGCCGTTTGTCGGAACATTGGCAATAAGCTCGGAAAGCTCCCTGCAGTTGTTTGTTACGTTGCATCGGCCCTTACCCGTTATAGCGACCTTTCTTGCCGGCTTATCGTTTCGTTCAAGGATAGTGACATCCTTGCCCCTGCCCGATATTGTACCTGCCGCCATAAGTCCGGCCGCACCTGCGCCGATAATTAAAATCTTTTCTGACATTATGCCTCCTAAAAGTCTCGTTAATAAATCCAATCACAGTTATTTTATAATAAATTTATGAAAATTGCAAGATAATTGATTGACTTTAATATGAACAATACGTTATACTTGACATTATAAAAATATTCGGGAGGTTATTTCCTTGAAAAAAGGTTCTCAATATTTATGGTACAGCCACCCTGCAACTGCATGGGTCGAGGCTTTACCTATCGGAAACGGCAGCCTCGGCGCAATGGTGTTCGGCGGAGTTGAGACGGAAACGCTCGGTCTCAATCTCGATACACTTTGGTCGGGCTCATGCCACGGCTATAGGGTAGAGAACAAGGTTGAGCACTTCAAGAAGGGACGTGAGCTCATCCTTGAGGATAAGAAAATCGAGGCAAGGGATTATATCGAAGAAAATTTCCACGGCGATCCGTCGGAATGGTATCTCCAGCTCGGCAAGCTCATGATAACTTCAATGAAGAACATGTGTCCGAGGGATTACATCCGTGATCTTGACCTTGAAACGGGAATTGCAACGGTCAGCTACAATTCAAGCGAGACAAATTATGCCCGTGAGAGCTTCATCAGCTTTCCCGACAAGGTGCTTGTCTACAGAATGACGGCAGAGGGCAAGAATAAGCTCGACTTCAAGGCTATGGTTGACTGTGAGCTTCGTCACGAGGTCACGACGGACGGCAATGCATATTTTCTTGACGGTATCGCTCCGACACATATTGAAGAAAACAGCGGCAACCCCATCTGCACATACGAGGACGGCGAAAGACAGGGCATCAGCTTCCGCTGTGCATTTAAGATAGACACCGACGGTAAACTCAAGGCGAACAAGAATCATCTTCACGTTACCGATGCGACATATGCAACGATTTATCTGACTGCGGAGGACAATTTTGAGAGCTGGAACAAGCCGGTTACTCAGTCGCAGAAGGACTATAAGAGCATCTGCGTTTCACGCCTTGACAGCGCAATAAGCAAGGGATTTGAAAAGGTCAAGGCTGACCATATAAATGATTTCAGCCCATATTTCAACCGTGTTTCGATTGACCTCGGCGAAAGCAAAAAGGACAATGTTCCGACAGACCGCAGAATTCATGATTTTCTCCACAGCAGAAAGAACGATAACAATCTTTACTGCCTGCTTTTCAACTACGGACGTTATCTCACCGTTTCCGCTTCCCGTGAAGGCTCGCAGGCTATGACCCTTCAGGGAATATGGACATTCACAACGTGCTCTCCCTGGCGTTCAAACTATACTGTTAATATCAACACGGAGATGAACTACTGGCCGACGATGATGTGCTCGCTGCCCGAGATGAACATGCCTCTCATTAAGTTTATCTGTGAAATTGCGGAATCGGGCAAGGAGACAGCAAAACAGTTCTACGGCGTTGACGGCACATGCTGCCACCACAACGTTGACCTTTGGAGAATCACAACTCCCTCGGGAGGAAATCCCGTTTGGTCGTTCTGGCCGATGGCAGGCGCATGGTTCTGCCGCCATCTTTATGAATATTACGAGTACACTCTCGATAAGGATTATCTTAAGGAAACGGCGATTCCCATCATGGAGGAAAATGCACGCTTCTGCCTTGATATGCTCATCGACGACGGCAACGGATATCTTATTCTCTGTCCCTCGACCTCACCCGAGAACGAATACATGGTGAAGGGCAAGGAAACCTCCGTCAGCAAGACAACATACATGACAATGGAAATTGTCACGGATCTTTTCACAAACCTTCGCTCGGCATATGATGCCCTCGGCATCGAGAACGACATCGGCCGCAGAATCGGCGAGGCTCTCCCCCGTCTGCTTCCCTTCAAGCAGGGCAAGGACGGCGGACTTATGGAATGGTACTATGACGAAAAGGGCTTTGACAAGCATCACCGCCACGTTTCCCATCTTTACGCTCTTCACCCGGCAAATCTCATTGATGTTGAGCGCACTCCCGATTTGGCTTCCTACGCTAAAAAGACGCTCGAAAACAGAGGCGACGGCGGCACGGGATGGAGCTTGGGCTGGAAAATCAACTTCTGGGCAAGACTGCGAGACAAGAACAAGGTCATCAAGCTCATCAACAATCAGCTTCGCTATATCCCGGTCAAGTACAAGAGAGGTCGAGGCGGCACATTCCCGAATATGTTCGACGCTCATCCGCCGTTCCAGATCGACGGCAACTTCGGTGCAACGGCAGGTATCGCACAGGCACTTATGCAGAGCTTCGGCAACCGTATCATCATTCTCCCGGCTCTCCCGGACGAATGGGCAAACGGTCACATCCACGGCCTTACGGCAAAGGGCGGCGTCAAGGTCGATATCGACTGGGCATACGGCAGACTTACAAGGCTCACACTTGACGGCAAGGGCGAATTTGAAATTGTCTACAACGGCCAATCGAAGCTCGTCACCCTCGACGGCAAAAAGGATGTTGATTTTCTATGATTGCCGACCTTTATGACTTTGACAAAACGGTTTTCAACGGCGAATCGGGCAGTGAATTTTGGCTTTTCTGCCTGAAACGTCACCCGTCAATTATCAGATTTCTTCCAAAGCAAGCTGTCGGACTTTTCGGGCACTATGTCTTTCGCAAAATAAGCAAAAAACATTCCAAGGAACTGTTTTATTCTTATCTCAAGGCCATCGACGCCGAAAAGGAAGCCGAGCTTTTCTGGCAGGAAAAGGCGGTCAAAATGAACGAGTGGTTCAGGCCCCGTGAGCACGATGTCAAAACGGTTGTTTGCTCCGCCTCCCCTGCTTTTCAAATCAAACCCATTTGCGACAAACTCGGGGTCGATCTTCTCGTCGCAACGAGAATGAACCCCTCCACGGGTCTTATTAAAGGCAAAAACTGCAAGAACACGGAAAAGGTTCGCCGCTTGGAAGAGGAAGCTGCGGATTACGAATTTCGAGACGTTTACACGGATAATCTCATTTCCGACGGACCGATTTTGGAGCTTGCGACGAGAAACAAATTTCATATTCAGAACGGAAAGCGTTCCCGAATTTAGACATTTTATGATAAAAATATAATAAAATTATCACAGTTTCGTTTTTCCCTTGAAAAAACTTCTTTTAAATGATAGAATAAAATTGAAATATAATTTGAATGAGGTGTGTCAATGGTAAAAAAAGAAAACAAAGCTTTAAAATATGCTTCTTTGATTTTCGGCATAGTTACGATTGCTTACATATGGCTGTATGACAGGCTTCTTGAACCTAATCCGCTTTACGGAGCCCGTGCTTCAACGGCAAGCAACGTCGGCAGAGATCACTGGATCGCTTTTATATTTTGGGGAATGCTCATTGCAGCCTCAATCGTATTAAATCTTAACTATTCACTCGAAAAATTCAACGTTGAGCACAAATTTCCGAAAGCTCTTTCGATTATTGCGCTTTTTGCAATGTTCGGTGTGGTAATGTGCAAAAACGAGAAGCTAAAAAGATTTACGCTTATACTTAATTATGAAACATATACCGCCCCGTCGTACACAAGCGACTATGCTGATCAAACGCTGGACACGCAAACAAACCTGATAAACTTTTTCTTATCAAAAAAAAGCTTACACTCTGCTTTTGCCGTGCTGTTCGGTATATGCATTGCAACGGCGGTAATTTACTTCCTTGTTTATAAAGCAAGAACAAACAAAAAATTCTTCAATCTTACAATCGCATTCTTCCTTTGGATTTGCTTTGCGGCAATTTATCTCAGGGTAAGACTCGGCGGAACAGCCGAAATAGTTGTTTTGACACTGACCATGATTCCTATGCTTATTGTCAATCATACAAGGATTATGGAAACTCCCGAGGAACACGTAGAATGTATTGAAACGGAAGAAATAAAAAATTAAAACTTAGAAAGGCATGCAATCTAAATTAAATTTAGATTCTGCCTTTTTCTTTTTGGAGGTTTATTTATAATGAAATACAGCACAAGATTTATTTCGGCAACAAAGGAATACTGCGAATTTCTGCATTTTGTACCTGCACCGTATCTCAGAAAAACATTTGAACTCGATTTCGTTCCCGAAAAGGCAGAAATGCTTGTAACCGGTCTCGGCTTCTATGAGTTCTGGCTCAACGGCGAGCATCTTACAAAAGGCTGCCTTGCGCCATACATTTCTAACCCGAACGACCTGATCTATTATGACCGCTATGACCTAACAGACAAGCTCAGAAAGGGCAAAAACGTTATCGCCTTTGCCCTGGGAAACGGCTTGCAGAATCCGATCGGCGGCGAGGTTTGGGATTTTCAGCTTGCCCGCTGGAGAAGTGCACCGAAGCTCGCCTTATGCTTTGAGTGCTCGGGTGAGGGCAAGGAAATAAGCTTTGAGGCCGACGAGAGCTTTAAGGTTCACGCTTCGCCGATTTATTTTGACGATATGCGCTGCGGTGAACGCTACGACGCAAGAAATGAGATCGACGGCTGGAATCTTCCCGATTTTGACGACAGTGAGTGGAACAATGCTATATCCGTTGAGGCTCCGTCCGGCGAATGTCTTGAGGGCGGTCATGCGCTAATTAAGAAGATCCGTGAGATCAAGCCCGTTAAATTCTATAAGGGACATATTTCGGCAATCGCTCACCCGAGAGAGAATCTCCCCGAGCACATTCTACCCGAGGAGGAATATTGCAATGACGGCTACATATATGATTTCGGCGAAAATATTACGGGTATTGTGCGACTGAAAATCAGAGGCAGAAAGGGTCAGAAAATCGTCATGTCCTGCGGCGAAAGTCTCTTTGACGGCGGACTTGATATGCACAATATCTGCGAATTTCAGCCAATCGGCATGACGCAGGTTCAGGTTTATATCTGCAACGGCGAGGGCGAGGAAATCTGGGAGCCGATGTTCTGCTACCACGGCTTTCAATACTGCTTTGTTACAGGTATTGACGACAAGCAGGCAACAGAAGATCTGCTCACTTACGTTGTCATGCACGCCGACGTTCCGCAGATCGGCGGCTTCGACTGCTCCGATGAGCTTGTCAACAGGCTTCAGGACGCAACGCTCAGGAGCGACCTTGCAAATATGTTTTATTTCCCTACCGACTGTCCCCACCGTGAGAAAAACGGCTGGACGGGCGATGCTCACCTTTCCGCCGAGCAGTTCATGATGAATCTCGGTGCAGAGAATACGCTTCGCGAATGGCTTCACAGCGTCAGAAAATCGCAGGACGAGAGAGGCGCACTCCCCGGAATCGTGCCGACCGGCGGCTGGGGCTTTGAATGGGGCAACGGTCCTGCGTGGGATGCTGCTCTTACCGAGCTGCCGTACAGAATATGGCAGTACAGAGGCGACAAGAGGGTTCTTGAGGAAAACGCAACGGCTATTTTCCGCTATGTTTCGTACCTGTCAACAAGGCTTGACGAAAAGGGACTTGTTCATATCGGTCTCGGCGACTGGCTTCCCGTTGACAATGTTAAACCCTGCCCTCTTGAGGTTACAGATACACTTGTTTCAATGGGCATATGTGAAAAAGCGGCGGAAATTTTCAGAGTATGCGATATGCCGCTTCGTGCCGAATTTGCTCAGAAGCTTCATGACGAGCTTCGTGCAAGCTTCCGAAAGCATCTCATCGACGACGATCTTGTTGTTTACGGCAACCATCAGACAACTCAGGCAGCGGCAATTTACTACGGTGCATTCGACGAAAATGAAAAAGAAGAGGCGTTTGCTCATCTGCTCAAGCTTATTCATGATGCAAACGACAACATGACTGTCGGAATTATCGGTGCAAGAACGATGTTTCATGTTCTCGCCGAGTTCGGCTATGAAGAGCTGGCACTTCACATGATAGCGAAACCCGATTATCCGTCATTTGCAAGCTGGATAACGGAATATAACGCAAACACTCTCTTTGAATGTATCACTCACAATCCGCCGAACGGCTTCTCGCATAATCACCACTTCTTCGGCGACATCTCGGCGTGGTTCATCAAGAACCTTGCCGGAATTATTCCGAACGCCGACGTGTGCGACCCGAATTATATTGTCATCTCCCCTGCCTTCGTCGGCTCGATGAGCTATGCCGAGGGTTGGTATACCGCACCGACAGGAAAAATTTCCGTCCGCTGGGAACGCAATGGAGACGAAATCAAGCTGAATGTCACTGTCCCCGACGGCGTAACAGGAAAAATAAAACTCCGCCACGGTGCGAAATTTGCAGGCGGTGAAAATGAAATTGATATTCAGAGTGGAGAGTTTATTGTGAAGTAATTGCTTCATGATTTTAAAAAAGTTGATTAAAGTAAACTTTAAGGTGCAGTGGGCATCGGCCTAAGAAAAGAAGAAAGCAGATACTTGCAGGCGATGTTCACGCTTAAAAAACTTATAAAACACACAAATCCCCGAAAGCACATTGTAACGCTTTCGGGGATAATCTTTTTTCAATCTTTCGGATAGAAAAGCTTATTGTTCTCGGAGAAAATTTCAAATGCGTCGTGGACAACCTCAATCTCGCAGTCACGTTGAAGTCCGCCGAACTCGCCGTCCAACGTCCACGGAACGTCCTGATTGCAAGTAATCTTAACCTTTTTGGTTTTAACGATCATCATCTGAACTCCGTCATAGTCCTGAGCTATTGCTTTTTTCAGCATTTTCAATGCGTCTATGTTTCGCTTCAAGCCCTTAACCATAAACAGCTCCAGATATCCGTCATTGAGCTTGACGTCCTGGTGGTCAAACTTAAAAAGTCCTGCGACAGAAGTTGAATTGGAAATTGAGCCGAAATAAAAATCGTCCTCAATAACTCCTTCATCATACTCAATTTTCATATGTATCGGTTTAAATCCGAAAAGCATCGGAATAAACCGAACGACAAATCCGTTTATCATATATGCAGCATGACCGAATATGTTTTTAAGCTTCTGCGGCGTGCTGTATGAAAGATCCGTTGCAATTCCGAATGAAGCAATATATGTAAAATACCTGCCGTTCAATGTACCGAGGTCATAGCTGTTTTTCTTTCCGCTCTGTATCAGATCGGCGGAAGCACCAAGCTCGGTCGGAATTCCAAGGGTGTTTGCCAAGTCATTGGTTGAACCTGACGGAATGTAGCCGACAGGAATTTTTTTGTCAAGCTTCATAAGTCCGTTGATGACTTCGTTAAGCGTTCCGTCGCCTCCGCAGCAAAGGATAACATCGTATTTTGCACCCTCGTCCTTAACAATGGTGGTTGCATCGCCCTGGCAGCGTGTTGTTCTGATTTCCGTCTCCCATTCCGGCGGTGAAAACTTCTTGACAATCTCCAAAGCACCGAGACGCTTGTTGGTTCGCCCTGCACACGGATTGACTATCAAAAGTGCTTTCTTACTGTCCATAAACGCAACCCACCCTTTCTTCAAACATAACAATTATACCAAATACGTCCTGATTTCGTCAATGCCTTTTGCTACGAAAAAGCGAAATTGACCTAAATTAAAATTTTATTCTTACAATAAGAACAATAAGTAAAATATTATGTTAAAATTGCTCAATTTAGTTGACATAATTGTCGAATTTTGGTAATATATATAATAAAAATTTAAGGAGATGATTCTATGGATTTGGGAAAAATTATTGAGAAAAAACGTGATGCGGCAAAATATATGGTTAAGGAGATTACATATATCTGCAAAAATATCGAAAAACGCAGTCCCGGCTCGCCCGGTGAGAAAAAAGCATGTGAATACATGGCAGAGGTGCTCAAAAAAGACTGCGGCTGTGAACGTGCCGACGTCGAGTCTTTTAAGGAAAATCCCGGCTCATTTTACGGCTGGTTGTTTTTTACTCTCACCTTTGTGCTTGCGGCAATAGTTCTCTATTTCTTTGCACCTGTTGCTTCGATAATTCTCATTGTCGCAGGTCTTGTGTTGGTGGTTCTCCAGTTCGGACTCTATATCAAAGCCATTGACAAGCTTTTTCCCGAAAAAACCGGACACAATGTAACCGCAATCAAAAAGTGTAAGGGTGAAACCAAAAGAAGAATCATCTTCAACGGTCACCCGGATGCGGCATGGGAGTGGCCGGTAAACCATGCTCTCGGCGGTGTAGGCTTTGAGGCACATGCTATTATAGGCTTTGCGGGTGCATTTTATTATCTTATACTCGCAATTATTCAGCTCGCTCAGAACGGTTCGGTCGGTGCAGACATTTCAACGCCGCTCGGTAAAGCAGGCCTTGTCGGTCTCATATTTGTTCCGTTCCTTGTAGGTCTTTATTTCATGGTAAATTACAGACGTGTTGTTGACGGTGCAAACGATAATCTCAGTGGCTGCTATATGGGTATTGCTCTTCTTAAGGCTCTCAAGGATGAGGGTATTGAGTTTGAAAACACAGAGCTTGGCGTTGTTCTCACCGGTTCCGAGGAAGCCGGTCTCAGAGGTGCAAAGGCATGGTGTGAGGCTCACAAGGGTGAATTCGACGATGTTCCGACCTTTATCTTCTCTTTCGATACGATTCATGATCCAAAATTTCTTATGGTAAACTACCGTGACCTTAACGGCACGGTCAAGGCTGATACCGATGCTTCCGACCTCTTTATGGAAGCTGCCGACGAGCTTGGAATTCAGTGCAAAAAAGGCATGGTTCCTCCCCTCGGCGGAGCAACAGACAGTGCAGCCTTCGCTCAGGGCGGATTCAGAGCAGCAGGTATCACCGGACTCAACCACAAGCTTGAATCTTACTATCACACAAGACGTGACAGCTACGACAACATGAATCTTGACGGACTTGCCGATTGCTTCGCTGCAACGGTAAAGGTGCTTGAAAAATTTGACAAGGGTGCAAAGCAGTAAATTGAATAAAAATGATCTGTCGTCTTTTTTGGCGGCAGATTTTTTATATACCGACGCTGTTTAAGGTTGTTTTTTCGCTTCGATTGTTATATAATACTTACATATATAATCGGGAGTGATAACTTGAAAAAGAAGAAGATAATTATACCCATACTTGTTTTATCGCTTCTTGCTCCGACATGGTATGTCAACAATTATTCCATAAAACTTACAAAGCAAACGATTTATTCCGAAAAGGTCGGCAATGATATTAAAATTGCGGTTATCTCCGACCTGCACGGAGAAGATCTCGGCAAAAATAACAGCAAAATAACAGGTCTTATTAGCGAGCAAAATCCCGACCTGATATTCGTCCTTGGCGATATGTACACTCAGAATCACTACGAGCAGATCGATACTGCGGTTGAGCTTGCCGAAAATCTTTCCAAGACAGCCGACACTTATGTCGTCACAGGCGATCATGACACAGATCGGAAATACACGGACAAATTGAGTTCACTCCAAAATGTTCATCTGATGAATTATAAAAAAGCGGATTTGAGCATAAACGGTACGGATATCACAATCTACGGAATTGACAACGTGTATTTCTCACCTACATTTGACTTGCACAACGAATTTGATGAACCTGATTCAAACAGGCTGAATATACTCCTCGCCCATATTCCGGGAACGGAGCATTTTGAGAATTTCGGAGTTGATATCATATTCAGCGGCGACACCCACGGCGGTATGATTCGCCTGCCGTTAATAGGGCCGCTTTACTACAACGGATACGTCCTGCCGAAGCTGACATATCCCGACAGAATAACAGATAAAGGACTGTATTCCTTTAGTAATAAGCAAATTTTTGTAACCTCGGGCATCGGCAACTACCCTGCTCCGCTGAGATTTCTTAATCGCCCCGAGGTATGCATTATAACCTTAAGCAACCATTCATAATAAAAAACACCGACACGTTTAAAAAGGAGACTGCAAAATGAGCTACGCCGACAAACTTTTCATTGATATGTGCAATAACATTCTTGAAAACGGAACCGACACTAAGGGGGAAAAGGTTCGTCCCCACTGGGCGGACGGCACACCCGCCTACACGCAGAAGCTTTTCTGCGTCGTGAACCGCTACGACCTAAGGAAGGAATTTCCCGCTCTCACGCTTCGTCGAACGGCACTTAAATCCTGCGTTGACGAAATACTTTGGATATGGCAGAAAAAATCAAACAATATTCATGATCTTCACTCCCACATTTGGGATTCATGGGCTGACGAGAACGGCTCTATCGGCAAGGCATACGGCTACCAGCTCGGAGTCAAGCATAAATATAAGGAGGGCATGTTCGATCAGGTTGACCGTGTTATATATGACCTCAAAAACAATCCGTTCAGCCGCAGAATCATGACAAATATCTACAATCATCATGACCTCAGCGAGATGGGTCTTTACCCCTGTGCCTACTCAATGACATTTAACGTCACGGAGGGTGAAAACGGAAAGCTTGTGCTCAACGGAATTCTCAACCAGCGCAGTCAGGACGTTTTGACCGCCAACAACTGGAACGTTGTTCAGTACAGCGTTCTGATGCATATGCTCGCACAGGTATGCGACATGGAGGTCGGCGAGTTCGTTCACGTCATAGCCGATGCACATATCTATGACAGGCACATTCCGCTCGTCAAGGAACTCATAACCCGTGAGCCTCTCCCTGCCCCGACATTCTGGCTCAACCCCGAGATCAAGGATTTCTATGAGTTCACGACAGACGACGTTCGTCTTGATAACTATGAAACGCACGAGCAGATCAAAAATATTCCCGTTGCGATATGAGGTGGTAAAATGAAGCTTATTGCTGCAGTTGACAATGAATGGAACATCGGCAACAAGGACAACTTGCTCTTTTCACTGCCCGATGATATGAAATTTTTCCGCACAACGACCTCGGGCAAGATTGTTGTCATGGGCAGAAAAACTCTCGAATCATTCCCCGGCTCAAAACCGTTGAAGAACAGAATTAATATTGTCCTTTCAAGGAGCAAACACGACGTTGACGGTGCAGAATTTGTAACGGGAGTGGACGAGCTTCTTGACAGGCTCAAAGAATATGACTCCGGCGACGTTTACGTTATCGGCGGAGCACAGATTTATTCCCTGCTTCTCCCCTATTGTGACACGGCTTTGATAACACACGTTGACGCCGTTGCAATCGAAGCAGATTCTAAGTTTCCGGAACTGAAAGACAATGAATGGACGGTCACAGAGCAATCCGACATTCACGAAAATAACGGAATTAAGTTTCGTTTTACGACCTACAAGAGGATAAAATAATGTTTAGCGGCAAAATGAAGGCCGTCACATTCAGCTACGATGACGGCGTTACGCAGGACATTCGATTGGTCGAAATTCTAAATCGTTATGGGCTGAAAGCAACGTTCAACCTCAATTCCGAACTTCTCGGTAAAGACGGATGCCTTGACATTCTCGGCAAGAAAATATCGCATTACAAGCTTCAGCCGCACGAAATTAATGAAGTTTACAAAGCTCATGAAATTGCTTCACACACTCTCACCCATCCTGACTTAACAGAGATGTCGGCCGAGGAAGTCATTCGTCAGGTTGAAAGGGACAGGCTCAATCTAAGCGAGCTTTCGGGAGTTGAGGTAATCGGAATGGCGTATCCGGGCAAACAGCCGAATTATAATTCGAGAATCGCTCAGATAATCGAAGACAACACAGGGGTTAAATACGCACGAACAACAATATGCAGCAATGATTTTTCACCCCAACGTGACCTTTATGAATTTCACCCATCGGTTTTTCACAGAGATTGGGAGCGACTTTACAATCTTGCAGAAAAATTCATTGAGCTTGAGCCTAAAAATGAAAAGATTTTCTATATCTGGGGACATTAATACGAATTTGACATTAACGACGAATGGGATGATTTTGAGAAATTTTGCAAATTCATCTCAAACCGAAGCGACATATTCTACGGAACAAATAAAGAAATTTTACTGTAAAAGCGGCTGTGGCAAGGTTGTCACAGCTGATTTTTTATACTAAATCAAAACCGCCGGTTCAACCGGCGGTTTGCTCCACCCCTAAAAGGGGTTAA
>OQWM01000691.1_pt1 | contig 22030 bp, 19 predicted proteins | sample 1691531 | NCBI WGS metagenome assembly OQWM01 (sample SAMN03418257, study PRJEB22391) | human gut metagenome | biome: human-gut; feature: organic feature; material: feces | host: Homo sapiens | place: Tanzania | collected 2013-01
ATGATGGTAAAACAATCAGCGTTGAAAAAACAGCTGTAGATAACAAAGTAACAACAGCAGACACATATTATGTATATTATGATTATAATAAAGGTGGTAGTGCAACAGGAACGACTCTTGTATCAGCCGGCACAATCACAGGACAGGCTTCATTACATTGAAAAACTAAAAAAAGATAATAGAGATGCAATTCTTGGAACATTAGTCACAGATTCCGAAGGAAAGGCAGCGATGCTCCTAAAAGATTTCGTAAAGAAGACCGGATTCATAGTTCTGCAGACCAGAGGTGTTGAAGGCTATGACCTTGTGTTACCGCAGTATTCCACAGAAATGAAAGCATCGATCGAGGATGAAGTCAAAGTGTATGAATTCGTTTTAAAAGACGATTATACAAAATCCGCAAAGATTTCGATCAAAAAGCAAATGTCTGTAAATAAAGATAAGTATGTACCAGAATCTGGGGCGGAATTTCAGATCATCGATCCGCATGGAGAAGTGGTCGATACTCTGATCACTGATGAAAAAGGAGAAGCAACTTCAATCTCGCTAGCAATCGGTGTTTATACATTGCATCAGATCAAGGGTGATCCAAAGCATGAAATGATGGAAGATGAAGATGTGGTCTTGATCAAGTCTGATGTCCATAAGACAGTCACATTTGGCCCATATAAAGATGATGAAAATAAGATCAGGATCGAACTAGTCAAACGTTCATCAGAGACAAAGAAGCTGTTAAATAATGCAGTTTATGAAATCTATGATGAAGATCAGGATATCGTGGCAACTCTGACTACAGGAACGAGTGGAGACGGAACTGCAGAGTGCTATCTTCCATATGGAAAATATACGATCAAGGAAACTGCTGCACCAGCAGGCTACAACATGGATGACGCAGAAGAAAAATCTTTTGAGTTAAGCGGGGAATCCACAAGCATCAAGATCACGTATGATAACGCTGGAAATGGAAGCTGCAGGTTTGACCAGACGGATACGCCAGTCTACGGAGAAATTACGTTCAGTAAGACGGGAGATATCTTAACAGATTATGACAAGGATTCTCAGAGCTTTATCTACGACAACGATCAGATCACGGGAGCAGTCTATGGGCTGTATGCAGATGAGAATATCAAGAAAGATGACGGAACACTTGTCTGGAAGAAGGACGAACTGATCGATCAAAAGACAACGACAAAAGAGAAGGAAATCCATTTTACAAGAAAGGATATGGATGGAAAAGAAACAACAAGCTTCTATCTGGGAAAGTATTACATAAAAGAGATCAAGTCTCCGGCAGGCTATATCAAAGATCAGGAAAAACATGAAGTAGAACTGACCTGGGATACAACCGCAGAAAACATCAATGATATTCGTGATAATGATAAAGTGTCAGACAAGGAAGATCCATTTGGAAAGGAAGATAATAATGTAAGTACAGGTATTTATGTGTTAGAAAAAGGCGAAAAATTGAACCAGAAGATCAAGGATGCAGAATCTGTGACTTTCACATGGAAGAGTGCACCAGAAGGAGCTGTGACAACGGATGTTTCTCAGAATAAAGATGGCAGTATTGTGCTCTGGAATGATGGTGGAGATTATCATATCTCAAGTCAAAGAGCGGGACAGGTCATATACATGAATGCAGTATCATCTAAAATGTTTAAAAACTGCAGGAATCTTACAGAGATCAACTTTAAGAATATTGATACATCCGCAGTCGTAGATATGAGTCAGATGTTTTATGCCATGGATTCCATCAAAACACTCGATCTTTCATCTTTCAACACCTCCAATGTAGAAGATGTCAGCCAGATGTTCTATGGAAATCCAGTTCTTAAGACAACGTATGTCATGGATCAGATCTTAAAGATCGAAGAAGATAAGTTTATCGAAGAACAACCGTTAAAGATCGTTGCGATGCCAAAGAACAGGTTCTTAAAAGGCGATAAATTTAAGGCAGAGGACTTCAGTTGGAGAATTCTCTACGATGATGATGGAGCAGAAGATGTGGATGTGACGGATAAAGATGTAGCATTTACACCGACATATGCAGAAAAATCAGGAAAATACGAGATCAATATCAGTTTTAATAGCCAAGGATCGTATAAAGATCTGCCAGAGAAAACGATCAAGACTATGGTAGAGGTTCTGGATCCAGAAGAGGAAGATATCGCCTTAAAGGTTGCGAAGAAAGCAAGTGTTCATGTCAAAGCTAATGATATTTTGCAAAAATACGGTATCCATCTGATCAAGACCGATCAAGACGGAAACAAGCTGGCGGGAGCCATGTTTGCCTTAAAAGCGAAAACAGATATCATTAACAGCAAAGGAGAGAATATCTTTAAGAAAGGTGACACGATCGCCACTACTACATCACAGGATGACCAGTTTGAATATCTGGAATTTATTGGATTGCCGACCGATATCTATGCAAAGGATGGAAAAGACAGTGATATGTATGAAGTGGAAGAAATCTATGCACCAGATGGATATGAGAAATCGGACAAGACATTAACATTTAAGGGTAAAGTGATCAATGATACGAAAGAAAACCTTATTCATGATGTAAAAGCTGAGAATAATACGGATAATGATACAACAACATATGTGCATGATTCAGATACTCTAGTCAACCAGAAACTGGATTATATTGCATTGAAGAAGATATGGGATGATCATGACAATGCAGCAAAGATCCGTCCAGATGCTGTTACGATCAAGGCAACACATAAGACAACAAAAGAAGTAAAGACGTATACACTGACAAAAGATAATAACTGGACAATGTTTACGGATATCAAGAAGGATGATCGTGAAAATTGGGAGTTTCGTGAAGATGTTCCAAAAGGTTATACTTTGACGAGTACACACTGGAATGATGCGATGTATGTGATCTCGTTTACGAACTTCCATGAAAATCCAGAATATGTCGATATCAATGTACAAAAGGTTTGGGAAGATGGAGACAATGGAGATGATCTGAGGCCGATATCGATCAAAGCTCAATTATATCGAAATGGTGAGAAATACAAGAATGCTATTACATTAGATGAAACAAATAACTGGTCAGATAATGTAACGTACCATAGTCTCGATAAGTATGACAAAGCTGGCGAACCGTTTGAGTATGAAGTGAAAGAAGAAGTCTGCGATAAGCTGACAGGTGATGCAAAAACAGGATATGTTGATACTTACGAGACAAATGAGACAACAGATGATGATGGTACAACAACGAAGAATATCATGATCACGAACACGCATACACCAGATACGACGAAGAAAAAGGTTAGAAAGGTATGGAATGATCATGGTAATAAAGATGGTATTCGCCCCAAATCTGTCTTAGTTGATCTGTTGGCTGATGGTAAAGTGGAGGAAACATTGACGCTTAGTGCAGAGAATAACTGGAAAGCATCCAGTAAGGTACTTCCTGTGAAAGTTAATGGGAAAAAAGTCAACTATACATGGAAAGAAGTCGAAGAAGGACTGATCACGGGAGAATCTGAGATTGGATACAAACCAACCTATGATACGGATGAAAATGATCAGGATCTTACAGTGATCACAAATACACATGATCGTACAGGACCGAAAGGAAGTATTACGATCACTAAAGCATTGGATCCAGGTAATCTGAATATAGATGTTGGGGATCCCACTTTTATGTTTACACTGATTGGAACTGATGTCTATGGAAAGAAACACAGTTATAAGCAGGAAGTTAAATTCACAAAGGCGGAAGTTGAAAAACAGATGAAAGATCATCCAGGGAATCCAATAGAACTGTCAGTGATATTTACAGATCTGGAATATGGAACTTATACGTGCAATGAAGGTGGTATGATCAAGTATTTCAAATTACTCAATATTACGAGCAACAGCAGCAATGCAACGATCAATCAGGATAAAGGAACTGTGACGTTCGATATTGGACCAACTGGAACGACAGCTAAAGCACAATTGACAGGTGGAGCGAAGTTTACGAATCAGATGATCCAAGGATCTGTAAAACTTATCAAGAAAGATTCGAAAGGAAGATCATTAAGAGATATCGAATTTGTGATCACATCATCTGACGGAGCAGAAGTAGCAAAGGCCAAAACAGATTCTGCTGGGGAAGTCACTTTTGATGGATTGCTTCCTGATACTTATACGATCACAGAAACAAAGACAGCTGTTGGAAAGAATCTGTTAAAAGAACCGATCATTGTTACACTGCCAATGACGATGTCACAGGCAGAGGTGGACAAACAGAATGTGGATACAAGCAAAGCAATCAAACAGGGAAATGATTATTACTTCTATCATCTGACGTACAATGTCACGAATGATTCTATATTGGATCTTCCAAAGACAGGTGGATGGACAGATGAGCTTTCACTCATAGGAGGAATCATTCTGATTTTGGGAGGATTATTTTTATTGCATAGGAAATTTCGATGAAATCCGAAAAAATATAAAAAAATAAATTATGAAGAAACCACGTAAATAAGCCATTTTTTACGTGGTTTCTATCTATAAAATAAAAATATCAAAAAAAAATTAAAAAAAGTGTTGACATTCATCGAAAATAAGAGTATATTATATTTTGTCGTCAGGCAAGAGAGCTTGAGAGACACAAGGGATCATAGCTCAGCTGGGAGAGCATCTGCCTTACAAGCAGAGGGTCATAGGTTCGAGTCCTATTGGTCCCACTTATATGCCAGATAATTAAGGTATGTATATGCCGCAGTGGCGGAACTGGCAGACGCGCAGGACTTAAAATCCTGTTCGAGTTAAATCGAGTACCGGTTCGATTCCGGTCTGCGGCATTTAGATGTGAATAACATCTGAATTGTCAAATATGACAATTGAATATGTGGGCGTAGCTCAGCTGGATAGAGCGTCTGGCTACGGACCAGAAGGCCGGGAGTTCGAATCTTCTCGCCCACGCTGAAGAGATCTGATTTAGCAGGTCTCTTTTTTATTGCATAGGAAATTTCGATGAAATCCCCTATGCAATGATACAAATTTTACAATTATTTCATTTGTTAATTATAAAATTTAAAACAATGCACTATTTCCTTTACATTTGTGTCGTTATATGGTAAAATTCTTCAAGTATGTAACAGAAGTGTAACAATTGAAAGGGTTATCAATGAAATCACGATTAAAGAAAATAACAATTTTCTCATTAGTCTTTTTATTTATATTTGGTACAGCAATCACAACAACACCAAAACAGCAGGTTAAGGCTGATGATGGATATAATGGAAAAATCTTCAGACACTGGTGCAAATTAAGAGCCAGCAAATCAAAAAGATCAAAAGTTTTAAAGAGATTAGAGATTGGAACACCTGTCACAGTCTATTCAACAAGTGGACAGTGGAGAAAGGTTTCTGTAGACGGTAAAACAGGATATGTCTTAAAGAAATATGTTTATATCAACACAGACGCTCCTGCATTAGAAGGAACAACATATGACAAAGGACAGACAGTAGCACAATTTGCACAGCGTTTTGTTGGAAACTCCTACATATGGGGTGGAACAGACTTAAACAGAGGAGCTGACTGTTCAGGGTTTATCGGATCAGTTTACAGATCATTTGGATATAATCTTCCAAGAACATCTTCTGAATTAAGAAGTGCAGGAAGAAAGGTTTCTTATAATGAGAAACAGCCAGGAGATATCATCTGTTATAATGGACATGTAGCAATGTACATTGGAAATGGAAAGATCGTACATGCAAGTAACAGAAGAACAGGAATCAAAATTTCGCCAAGAGCAAACTACCGTAGAATTGTTTGTGTAAGACGAGTAGTGGAATAATTACATAGAAAGATAGAAGAACTTTTACATGATTAGATTATGTAGAGGTTCTTTTTTTATTTGTAATGAACTATAGTTTTTATTTGTAATGAATTATATTTAAACAAATTCTCAGCGTTCTTTGAACTTTTTTGCACTTTTATCTGAACAATTAGTGCAAAAACGGAAATTTTGAACTATGTACAAGCGGAAAAACAATTGATACAATAAGACCATAAAGTAGCGAAGGCAAAAAACAAACAAGAAGATACAGCAAATAAAAAAGCTGCTTTTAGTGTTTTATTCATTGAGGAGGCCTATCATGAATAATTTACAAGAAAAAGTAATCCGTGCAATGGTTGATATGTATGGATTCTACTCCATCGAAGAGTTATCGGAAATGACTGAAATTTCCGTAAGCAGTATCAAACGATCCTTAAAAGATATTACAACATTTATTGAAGACTATGATGGAAAACTGCTAAGAGTACCAAAAAAGGGAATCTGCATGGTGGTAACAGATCAGCAGAGAGAAAACATTTTGGAAGCACTCGATTCCTATGCAAATGGAAACCCAGAATCTTTCTACTACAGAAAGAATTACATTTTAGATATCTTATTCAACTATCCGGCAAATTACACAGTTCAATTATTTTCTGAGGAATTATGTGTCAGCCGAAAGATGATAGAAAAAGATCTGAAAATGATAGAAGAATATCTGGCAACCTTTCATCTGGAATTATCAAAAGTTCAAAATCAGGGAATCAGTATTGTGGGCAGAGAGTTTGATATCCGGCAGGCAATTGTTGATACACAGAATAAGAAATACTGGAAACACACTTACATTGAAGAACTTCCACAGGAACTAGATTACAGGATCAGTAAAAGAGCATTTACATATTTTTCAGATTACTATTCCAAAGAAGATATCATGATGGTTCAGGAATATCTCGCGGATAGTGAAGCAGAACTAGGAGTTGTGCTTGTAGACATTTTTTTCTGCAGGCTGACGGAATACCTTCTATTAACAAAGAAAAGAATGGAAGAAGGAAATAAGATCAGAAACAAAGCAGACAGAACAATGACAAAGCTCGATGATATATATGTAGAAACAGCAAAGAAGATTCTTGATCGTATGTTCCCAGAAGAAGATGAGATGGAACTTGAATACCAGTTTTTAGCAGCAAAATTTGCCGTAGCAAAAACTTGTGATGTAGAAGCAGAGATTCAGGATGATTACCTGATGAATATTGCAGAAGATTACATCTACACAGTTTTTATGGCAATGGAGAAGGAAAGTACATACCACTATCGGGAACTTGAAAAACAAATTGCTACTTTTTTAAAGAAAATAAGCATCAGACATGATTACATGTTAGTTGAATGGGACGATCTTCATAAGGATGTACAGCAACAGATTCAAAGCAGTTATGCAGTTTGTCTCACTTACGCTTTTCATCTGGAAGAAAAACTTGGATTTGTATTAACACAGGATGAGATAGCCTGGCTTGCATTACTGATCCATCAGGCATCCATGGAGACAGGAAGTGAAAAACAAGGAATCTTTGTTATGGCAACAGATTCTTACACAGCGAAATATGAAGCAATGAAGATTGAGAATGAGATTAGTAATCTGGAGATCATAAAGATCGTACATATTCACGATTTCAAACCAGAATTAACAAAAGGAAAACTGGTAATCTCAACCGTTCCACTCAAAGAAAAAAGAAATAATGTCATAGAAATCACAAAACATGTTACACAGCTGGACATCAATAAGATCATCAGTCAGATGGATGAATACGCACAGGAAATGAAGAACGAACAAGTTATAGAAACTGTGAAGAAAGCATTTCAGAAAGAACTGATCGTAATTGATGCATTAGCGACAACTAAAAAGGAAACTATCGCACAGGCTAGTAAGTTATTACTGGAACAAGGATGTCTTAGTGAAGATATCACAGAAAAAGTATTTGAATTAGAAGAAAGAAGACCAACAACAATAGGAAGTCAGATTGCAATGGCACATGTTTATAAAGATTCCGTAAAGAAAAGCGGCATCGCAGTCATGCGAATGAAATATCCAGTGAAATGGTCAAGATCATCAAAGATTAAATTAGTATTTTTCTTAGCAATTAATATGGAAGAATCAAACGAGATCTTAAAATTATTCAAATATTTATATGCACTGATTGATAACAAAGAAGATATTCAAAAAATCCTGGAAGCAAATAGTTCCGAAGAAATTTATGAACTACTAATGGAAGAATTCCATTAGATGTAATAAGCAACAAAATTTATGTTACAGGAGGAAGAACAAATGCTAGTAAACATGAAAGAAATCTTGGAGATTGCAGAAGCAGAAGGATATGCTATCCCATGTATCAACACACCAAATGAGGAAACAGTTCGTGCAGTCATTGGTGCAGCAGAAGAATTAAATACTCCGATCATCATTGACCATGCTCAGGTACATGACTCTTTGATCCCAATCGAGAGAATCGGACCAATCATGTTAAAATACGCAAAAGAAGCAAGAGTACCTGTTTGTGTTCACTTAGATCATGGTAGTGATTACGAATTTGTAATGAGAGCAGTGAAAGTTGGATTCCCATCCATTATGTACGATTGCAGTGCACTTCCTTTTGAAGAAAATGTTGAAAAAGTTGCACAGTTCGTTAAATTTGCTCATGCAGCAGGAATTACAGTAGAAGCAGAACTTGGAATCATGGCATCTACAGATGAAGATACACATGATGACGATCCAGAAAAGAGAGTTTTGACAAATGAAGATATCAGAGAATTCTTCACAGAACCAGCAGAAGCAAAAGAATTTGCAGAAAGAACAAAATGCGATGCCTTAGCAGTATGCTTTGGAACAATGCATGGAATTTATGCTGAACCACCAGTGCTTGATATCGACAGAGTCAAAGAACTTCGTGAAGCAATCCCTGATGACACAAGAATCGTAATGCATGGTGCATCTGGAGTAGAATTTGACCAGGTACAGAATGCGATCACAGCAGGATGCTCAAAAGTTAATTATTATTCTTATATGGCAAAAGCTACAACAAAATTTGTTGCAGATAAAGTAGCTGAGACAGATGGTAAGATTGCATATCATGAATTACAGGAAGCAGCATATGAATTTATGAAAGGATATGCAAAAGACGTGATCAAAGCGTTCAAAAACGGAAAATAGAAAAATCAAAAAGGAGAATATTTCATGAGTGGTGTAAATTTAGCAGAAGTACTACTCGATGAAATGGTAATCCTTGATTGTGAGCCTTTTAAAGACAAAGAAAACATGTTTGATGTGATGACTGCAAAATTCGAAGAAGCAGGATTTGTATCAGATGCAAAGGCTTATAAAGATGCTCTGGAGTATAGAGAATCTTTAGGGCCAACATATATGGGAAACTTCGTTGCAATACCTCATGGAAAATGCAAAGAAGTTCTGAAACCAGGAATTGGATTTTGTAGATGTAAGGAGCCATTCATTTATGAGTCCTCAGGGGAATCTGGTGAAGTTAAATACATCTTTGTATTGGCAATATCTGAAAATCAAGAGAATGATTACCATTTAAGGGTATTAGCAACATTAGCAGGAATGTTAGCACACGAAGAGTTTTTAGAACTGTTAGAGAAGGCAGAAAGCTATGATGATCTGATTCATGGCATAAAGCAATTACAATTATAAAAGCTACAGGAGGTGGAAACTATGAAAGTAGTAGCAGTCACATCATGCGCAACTGGAATCGCTCATACTTATATGGCAGCGGAAGCTATTATGAAAGTATGTAAAGAGAGAGGTTACAAATGTAAGGTCGAGAAGCAGGGGGCTCTCGGACTGGAAGACAAGTTAAGAGATCGTGATATCAAAGAAGCGGATCTGATCGTTTTTGCAAATGACGTTGGACTTACAAAAGCAGAACGATTCGAACCATACAAAGACAAGATCTTCCAGACAAAACCACATGAAGTGATCAAAGACCCGAATATTATTTTTAGCGGAAAATAAGAAAAGAGAAACCTTAAAAATATTTTATGAAAGGACGGGAAACAAATGAGAGATGTAATTGATGATATCAAAGAAGCGTTTTTGACAGGTGTATCATACATGCTGCCATTCGTAGTTGCAGGAGGAATCTTAGTAGCTTTAGGATTTTTATTAGGAGGATATAACATCCCTAGCGTAGAACCTTATGGTTCCACATTCGCATCCACAATCTTCTGGATTGGTAAAATTGGTTTAGGAACATTCATGGTACCAGTATTAGGTGCATATGTAGCATACTCAATCGCTGATAAACCAGGTATCTGTGTAGGTATGTTCGGTGGCTGGATGGCTACTGACCCTTGGGGACTTGGATACCAGTCAGGATTTATCGGAGCGCTGATAGCAGGTATCATTGCTGGATATTTAGTAAATTGGTTAAAGAAAATTCCATTACCAAATGCAATCAGATCATTACTTCCTACATTGATCATCCCAGTAGTCGGATGTGCAGTAATCTGTTTATTAATGCACTATGTCATCGGAGGACCTTTAGGAGCATTAACACAGACATTAACAAAATTATTAAATGACTTAGGAACAGGAAACTTAATCCTTCTTGGAATCGTACAAGGATGTATGCTTGCCTTTGACATGGGTGGTCCATGTAACAAAGTTGCTTACGCTTTCGCATTAGCTTGTATGGAAACTGGAAACTATGCACCAATGGCTGCAAACTTCGTAGCTTGCTGTGCACCTCCATTAGCAATGGCATTAGCTATGCTGATCGCACCTAAGAAATTTACAGATGAAGACAGATCCGGAATCCCAGGATGTTTCGCTGGAGCATTATGTATGATCACAGAATTTGCGATCCCATATGCTGCCAAAAATATTAAATATATTCCATGCTTCATGGTTGGATCAGCAGCTGGAGCAGTAATCTCTTACTTATGGGGAATTACGATCCGTGCACCTCATGGTGGTGTATTCGTAGTATTCGCTATGAATAAAGTACTTCCATTCTTCATCACATTATTAATTGCCGGAGCAATTTCAGCAGCTTTAGTTGTATTAGTTACAAAACCACAGGAAGAAGCATAAAAAACAGTTAATAGCAAGAACAGACAGGAGAGTTTAAAATGGCAAAATTAGTTGATATTCAGGGACGTTTTCCTTGTGAACCTGATAACAAGAAACCTACATTGATTAAAAAATGGGAGTATTCAACAGCATTATATCCACCAAACAATGCATTTACTTCTGACAATACTTTTACATTAGTAACAACTGATACATTTATGTTAGGAATTTACGAATTAGGGCCTGGAGGAGTATTCGCACCATTAGATATCCATCCTGGTGATGAATCTTACTACATCTTAAACGGACCTGTAGTACAGAGAAGTGGAAACGGACAGTTCGCTTATCTGCAAACTGGAGAAGGATTATTTATGCCAGAAGGTGCTTGGCACTGCTGTCATAACTTCTCAGACCAGAAAGCAAGAATCCTTTATTTCATCACACCAAAAGCATGGGATGAACATATTCCACCAGCAGTTATTCCAACAGAAGAAGAAACAAAATTCTACAAAGGACCAAATAACGATAATCTGCCAGATATGAGAGGAGCAATCAAAGATATCTCTCGTCAGGGATGCACAGATGACATCGGATGCTGGCCAGTAGATCCAGCAGAAGCTAGAAAAACAGGAGCTGTATACGCAGTACGTGATTTCGAAAAATTAAATAACGTTCATGGAACAACTCATCCAATGTTACTTCGTTTCATTACAAGTAATGACTACGGACACTTTGGAGAAATGGTACTTCCAGCAGGAGGATACGGACCAAGATGTTCAGATCCAGACGTTCACAAAGGTGACGGAGCATTATATTGCGTAGACGGACCAGTAACTGTAAACTTAGTTGATGCTGAAGAAAGTTTCGTACTGGAACCAGAAGATACGTTCTTCTTACCAGCAGGAACAAAATATCAGTTAGTAAACTTTGAGAATAAACCAGTAAAAGTAGTCTTTGCCATTACTGAGCTGTAATTGTATAATATGGGATGATAAAGGCAGCTTTATCATCCCATATTAACTAAAGCCAGAAAGGAAAACAAAGATGAAAACATACAAAGGAATTATTTTTGATTTAGATGGAACTTTATTAGATACGATTGAAGATCTTAGAGACAGCGTCAATGATGTTATGAAGATCTATGGATGGAAAGAACATGATACGAAAGCATGCAAACAGATGGTAGGGAATGGATTTCGCAAATTAATCACAAGGGCATTGCCAGAGGATAAACAGAAAAATGAATTGTTTATTGATGAGGCAGTGAATCAATTTTCAAAAGCGTATCAGAAGAGATATTTAAACAAAACAATTCCTTATGAAGGAATTCTTAAATTGCTTGAGACCTTAGAAGAAAAAGGAATTAAAATTGCAGTTAATTCCAATAAACGAGGAGATTATACCAGTGCGCTGGTAAATAAATATTTTTCACAGTTCCCATGGACCGCAGTGTATGGAGAACGTGAAAGTGAAGGGATTCCTAAGAAACCAGATCCAAGCGCAGCATTAGAAATCGCAGATTTGATGAAACTTCCAAAAGAAGAAGTTTTATATATTGGAGATTCAAAAACAGATATGCAGACAGGGCAGAATGCAGGTATGGATACCATCGGTGTTTCATGGGGATTTCGAGGAAGAAAAGAACTGGAAGAAAATCATGCATCCTATGTGGTTGATCATCCGGAAGATATCTTGAAATTTATCTGATCGAAGAAAGACAGACAAGTGGGTGCAGAAGAAAGGATAAGACTATGGAGAAAAAATACCTTTTTTTCGACATTGATGGAACTTTGACAGACAGATCTACAGGCGAGATTGTTCCAAGTGCAAGAGAAGCACTGACAAGACTTGAAGAAAATGGACATTTCGTTGCGATCGCAACTGGGCGCGCTCACTATAAAGCAAGAAAATTCACAGATGCCAATGGATTTAAGAACATGGTATGTTGTGGAGGAAATGGCTGTGTCATAGACAATGAGTTAGTAGAAAATATTCCATTAGATAAAGACGGATGCATTAAGATTATTCATCAGGCAGAAGAACTTGGTTATGGATGGTGTGTGGCATTGGATGATACCAAAGACGTATATATGACGGATGATAAATTCTTACGCCAGGTTGGAAAAAGAAAAGAACCAACACGTTATATTATTGATGATATGTTGGAAGTAGAAAAAGCAGATGCCATTTACAAAGTATACGTAGCAATTCCAAAAGAAGATGAAGAGAAGCTGACAACAAAAGAACTTGTCGGACATTTAAGATTTGAACCAGAATATTTAATGTTCCAGCCAGATAACAAACGTGGCGGTATCATAAAAATGATGGAACATTTAAATGCAGATATCAAAGATGTTGTCGTCTTTGGGGACGACTACAATGATATGGATATGTTTTGCCCAGAATGGTTCTCCATTGCGATGGGAAATGCATGCCAGGATTTAAAAGATATCGCAAATTATGTAACAGACAGCAACGTAGATGATGGAATTAAAAATGCATGTGAGCATTTTGGATGGATTTGATATAACTTATTACGGTAATTTCCGTTAGATATTGGAGGAAAAGATCATGAAAATATCATTGGGATGTGACGAAGCAGCTTATCAGTTAAAAGAAACAATTAAACAACACCTTCAGGAAGCAGGACACGAAGTCATTGACAATGGAGTAGGAGAAGGCGAAGTTGAATTATACCCGGATGTTGCAGTAAGAACTTGTAAGAAAGTAACAGACGGTACTTGTGATCGAGGAATTCTTGTATGTGGAACAGGAATTGGAATGGCAATGACAGCCAACAAAGTGCCGGGAATCCGAGCAGCAGTCTGCCATGATCCATTTTCAACAGAACGTTCTATTTTAAGTAATGATGCAAATGTCATGTGTATGGGAGCAAGAGTTATTGCACCACAGTTGGCAATTTACTTATTGGATATCTGGATGGGACTCACATTCAAAGACGGACCATCTACTCCAAAAGTAGAAAGAATTATGGAATATCAGGAAGCATTTTGTGGAAAATAGGAGGGTGTTGTTATGAAATTTAAATTTGGAGTAGACAGCTTTATCTGGGCAGAAGATTTCAAAGAAAAAGATCTCTGGATCATTGAAAAAGCAAAAGAAATAGGATTTGAAGTCGTAGACTTCGCAATCGCAAACCCATATACATTTCCAACGGAGCAGGTAAAAGCTGAATTAGCAAGAGTTGGAATGGATTGTGTTTGCACAACAACATTAACTTTGGAAACAAACCCAATTTCACCGGATGAAGAGATTCGTAAGGCAGCAGTTGCAGCGATGAAGAAATGCGTTGACATCTGTAATACATTGGGAGCACCAATTCTTGGTGGCGTAAATTATGCCGGATGGGGATATCTTACTAAGAAACCAAGAACTGAGCAGGAATGGGCTTGGGGTGTTGAATGTATGAGAGAAGTTGCCGAATACGCAAAGGAAACAGGCAATGTCACAATCTGTGTTGAATGTGTCAACCGTTTTGAAACACACTTCTTAAATATTGCAGAAGATGCAGTGAAGTTCTGTAAAGATGTTGGAACAGGAAATGTCAAAGTACATCTTGACTGTTTCCACATGATCCGCGAAGAAAAGAGCTTCTCAGGAGCAGTTAAAACTTGTGGAAAAGAATACCTTGGATATGTACATGTCAATGAAAATGACCGAGGAATTCCAGGAACAGGATTGGTACCATTTAAAGAATTCTTCCAGGCATTGGATGAGATCGGATACGATGGACCACTTGTTATCGAATCCTTTGACCCAAGTTTTGAAGAATTAGCAGGAAACTGCGCAATCTGGAGAAACTTTGCTGATACAGGAGAAGAATTAGCAATTGAAGGACTGAAGAACTTAAAAGCAATCGCAGATGCAATGTAATTTAGGAGGAGATCAAAAATGAATCGAATTGTTAATAATCCGGATTTTGTTGTAGAAGATATGTTAAAAGGTTTTGTAAAGACTCACAAAGACATCGTGTCTACAACAGAAGATGCAAGGGTATTAAAATATAAAAATGCACCAGTGGAAGGAAAAGTTGGTATCGTAACTGGAGGAGGTTCTGGACATAAACCAGCATTTATTGGATATATCGGAGAAAACCTTTGTGACGCTGTTGCAGTCGGAGAGATCTTCTCTTCACCAACAGCAAAAGCATTTTTAGATGCGATCAAAGAAGCCGACTCTGGAAAAGGTGTTGCATGTCTTTATGGAAACTATGCTGGAGACAACATGAACGTAAAGATGGCAATGCGTAAAGCAAAGAAACTTGGAATTGAAGTAAAAACAGTGGTAGCCAATGATGACTGTGCTTCCGCACCAAAAACAGAATTAGAAAAAAGACGTGGGGTTGCCGGTGAAGTTCTGATGTGGAAAGTCGGTGGAGCAAAGGCTTCTATGGGTGGAAGTCTTGATGAAGTTATCGCTGTAGCACAGAAAGCAATTGATAATACACGTTCTGTAGGAATTGGTACAGCACCATGTACAATCCCAGCAGTTGGACATCCAAACTTTCAGATTGAAGATGGAACTATGGAAGTTGGAATTGGACATCACGGAGAACCTGGGATTAATGTGCAGCCATTAAAGACAGCTGATGAGATTGCAGAAGAAATGTTAGATATTATTATTCCGGATCTTCCATTTGAAAGTGGAGATGAAGTGGTTGTATTATTATCTGGACTAGGTGCTACACCAGTTATGGAACAGTACATTGTATACAATAAAGTAGAAGAGATCTTAACAGAAAAAGGGATTAAAGTACATCGTTCTTATGTAGGAAACTACTTTACATCTTTAGAGATGATGGGTGTTACATTAACAGTGATGAAGCTGGATGATGAATTAAAAGAATGCATCGATATGCCAGCAAACTCTGTAGGATTAAAACAGTTCTAATAAGAGTTAATCTTTTAAAATAAGAGGTGGAAATTATGTCAAGTTTTAAAAATGCCGATGCTGGAGTAATTGTAGACCAGCTGATCAAAACAATTCAGGATAAAAGAGATTATTTAAGTGAGATCGACGGTAAGATTGGAGATGGAGATCATGGGATCAACATGAACAAAGGTTTTACCATGTGTGAAAAGAAATTAGAAGGACAGACTTATAACTTAAGCGAAGCCCTTGAAATTCTTGGAGATACATTATTAGAAGATATCGGTGGATCTATGGGACCTTTATATGGAGTTTTGTTTGATGGAATGTCTGAAGCATGCGAAGATGCAGAAGATATCGATGCAGATGTATTTGCAGATATGGTCACAGGAGCCGTTGAAGGAATTCAGGAGATCAGTCCTGCAAAAGTAGGAGATAAATCTTTATTAGACACTTTAGTGCCAGCCAAAGAAGCTTTCATTGAAGCTAAAGAAGCAGGAAAAGAGTTTGCAGATTGTTTAGATGCAATGAATGAAGCAGCAGAAAAAGGATGGAAATCCACAGAAGACATGGTAGCGAAGATTGGACGAGCAAGTCGTCTTGGAGAACGTTCCCGAGGAGTTCTTGATGCAGGAGCAACTAGCTGTTATTTTATCATCACAACTATTGGAAGCACAGCAAAGAGTTTATTATAAGAACGATTTATTACAATTAGATAGGAGTTAAGCCAAGCTTTCTCTCTCATCGCGAGAGCGATGAACCTCTATATATTCATACAATTTGTTTAGTAAGAACCTCAAAGTTTTGGGAAGAAGCTTTGAGGTTCTTACTAATTATGAGATTTATCTTATTGAGCTGGATTCAATTCAATATATAAACCAACAACACCCCAAAGTGAAACATAGCTCCATAATGAGTGCCATATTTGAGCTGAAAATCATTTCAGGAAAAAAAGATTGTATGTTAAAATAAACATAGATAAAAAAGTACAACATTAATTCAAAGAGGTGGAAATTATGTCAAGTTTTAAAAATGCCGATGCAGGAGTTATCGTAGACCAGCTGATCAAGACAATTCAGAAAGAAAGAGATTACTTAAGTGAAATCGATGGTAAGATCGGAGACGGAGATCATGGGATCAACATGAACAAAGGTTTTACGATGTGCGAGAAGAAATTAGAAGGAACTACATATAATCTGTCAGAAGGACTGACAACATTAGGTGAGACATTGTTAGAAGATATCGGTGGATCAATGGGACCTCTGTATGGAATGTTATTTGATGAGATGGCTCAGGCATGTGAAGATGAAGAAGAGATCACGGCAGATGTATTCGCAGAAATGATCACAGCCTCTGTAGAAGGAATTCAGGATATCAGCCCTGCACAGGTAGGCGATAAATCATTGCTAGATACATTGATTCCAGCAAAAGAAGCATTTGTAGAAGCAAAAGAAGCAGGAAAAGATTTTGCAGAATGTTTGGATGCTATGAATGTAGCAGCAGAAAAAGGATGGCAGTCTACAAAAGATCTTGTAGCGAAGATTGGACGAGCAAGCCGTCTTGGAGAACGCTCTCGAGGTGTTCTCGATGCAGGAGCAACCAGCTGTTATTTTATCATCACAACTATTGGAAGCACAGCAAAGAGCCTGTTATAAGAATGATTCATATTGCGAAAGCAATGAACCTCTATATATTCATACAATTTGTTTAGTAAGAACCTCAAAGTTTCGGAAAGAAGCTTTGGGGTTCTTTCATTTCATAGGAAATTTAAAAAAAGTTATTGACAAACAGGCAAAAAGTATATAAACTAACTGTATCATATGAAATGGTACAGTTAGTACAGCTAATACAGTATGGCATACAGTAATACAAAAACAATAAGGAGGTACAGGTGTGTTTCGAATCAACCCTGCCAGTGGCAAGGCAATTTATGAACAGATTATGGAACAAGTAAAAGAAGCAGCGTGGAAAGGATATCTAAAACCTGGAGATGCATTGCCGTCCGTTCGTAAATTAGCATTAAGTCTCAATGTAACACCCAATACTGTAGCGAAAGCATATCAGTTGTTGGAGAAAGAGAAAGTAATTATAACAATACGAGGAAAGGGAGCATTTTTGGCAGAAAATGCTTCACAAGAGGTGGACAAAGGAAAGATGCAGGAGATCAAGACAAGTTTAAAAGAGATATTAAGTGAGCTTCGTTATGAAGGGTATGATGAAGAGAAGATAGCAAGCCTGATACATGAGATCTATCAGGATCTGGAGGGATAGGATATGAAAGTGATCGAACTAAAGGACGTGAAAAAATCATATGGAAAGAATGAGATTCTTCATGGAATCAGCCTTGATATAGAAGAGGGAAGCATTCATGGGCTGGTAGGACGCAATGGATGTGGAAAGACAACACTGATCAAATGTCTAACAGGAATTTATGAACAGGATCAAGGACAGATTCTGGTCTGTGGAGAAGAAATTTTCGAGAATCCAAAAGTAAAAGCACAGGTAGGATATGTTGCAGACAGCAACCAGTATTTTGAAGGGTATCATATCGATGAGATGGTAGAATTTTATAAACAGATCTACCCAACATTCGATGAGAAAGTATTTAGGGACTACAATCAGAGTATCGGATTAGATGTAAGCAAAAGGATCAAAGAATTATCCAAAGGACAGGCAATGTCATTAGCTTCGATGTTGAATCTGTCCATTCATCCAAAAGTGATGATCATGGATGAACCAATGTCAGGACTTGATGTGATCGCACAGAAACAGATCAAAGATTTTATTGTCAATGAAGTCGATATGAATGGAATGAGTGTTCTGATCTCATCACACGATTTAAAGGATTTAGAAAGTTTCTGCGATTCCGCAAGTATGATGAAAGACGGAAAGATCCTTTATCATGGAACAATGGACCAGATGAAAGAACGATTTACAAAATTACAGGTTGTATTTGGAGAATCAAGAAGCGAGATCTTCAAAGAACTTCCGGGAGTGATCACGTATTCTAATCTTGGGAGTGTATATACAGTAATATTAGAAGGGTATGGAGAGCCGATTCATGAGGCATTAAAACAAGCAGGAGCGATTGTAGTAGAGGAAATTCCATTAAGTTTAGAAGAAGTATTCGTCTACAGCAACCGCTAAGAGGAGGAACTTGGAGATGAAATTTTTTAGAAAATATAATCTGGTACTTCCACCAGCAGCATTGTTATATGGGATTTTCGCATGGAATATCAAATATCCGGGGGATGGATTGCCACAGGCGATGATGGATGATCTTGTCAATGGATGGCTTTTGATCATAATTTTATTTGCAGCGTTATCAGCAGGAATTGTATATCAACTGCAGCAAAATAAAAAACAGCAATATATATACAGCTTCCCATGGACAAAGAAAGATATTTACCAAAAGAGTCTTACAAAACTGCATATATCACTTTTATTCGCAGAGATCATCTATGGAATTTTCTTTGCAATGAAGATCGCAACGATTCCGAATGCGGAATCAATCACGAATGTGATCATATGCACATTATGGAATGCAGTAATGTGTTTTGTATTTTGTGCACTGATACAGATTTCATTGATCGTGACAGCATATATCTGGCAAGGACTTGTCATAGCAGTCGTCACATTTTATGTGATATTGCCGATGATCCTTCAGAATCTGGCATTTTTACTTCAATTGCTGTTTAAGATAAGATCTTCTAGATTTGCGATACTCGAGTGGGTTATCTATGGAAGATTCGGCAGAACATTTTTATATCCATTAAATTATCAGCTTGATACGAATATCATAGATAGCAATCTGATCTGGAAAGCACAATATGTAAATTCTGCGATCATCTGTATTGCCGTTTTATTTGCAGCAGGAGTCTTTAGTATCTGGTTTGCAAAACGACAGTTTATCAAGCAGGATCAGGCACAGAATCGAATGTTAACAAGATTATCAGAGATACAGAATAAAGTCGTCACAACAATAGTGATCACGATCCTATGTTTTAATGCATTAAGTAATCATGAGATATACATTCATATATTTAAGTATGATAAGACACTTCGAACCAGAATTTATGGATTGATCGCATGGGGAAAAGAATTTATGTGTTCATCAGACAGTTATAAACTGATCATACAGAAATTAAATGCAGTACATTGGCTTATATATTTGGGAATGATATTAGTGATCACATATTTTGCTGTATCGATCATTCAGACAATAAGGAGGAAATGTTATGAGAGGGCTTGTTAATCATGAAAAACGAAATCTGCTAGCCATAACATTAGTGTATACCATAGTGATATGTTTTATATTACAATATGTGATCGCAAACGATATTTCAGGAACTGCGGATCAGATCAATAATTTTTATGGAGGCATTTATAATAATTATGGCAATCTGTTTTTAGGAACATTAGATCAATACTATAAAATGTTTATTATTGTTCTTATGATACCAGTTAGTTTTGTAGCGGTAATACAGTATCGGGAAAGCAGCACATCAAAATGTGGTGAATTTCTAATGCAGCTTCCGATCAAGAGAGGCCAGATTTTTCTGACAAGGACGATCACAGGAATGATGACATATACGATACCATGGCTTTTTCTTTCATTCGGAATGATCATGATGAGAACAAAGGCACAGTCATGGTATGAGATGAATCTATCCGTATGTAAGAACGGGGCAGTACTTCTTGGAAATGATAACATGATACATTTGTGTGCGTATCTTCTATTTATATGGGTATCACTGACACTCATCTATGCCATTGCCATATTTTTTCAGAATATCTGCAAAAGACCATGGATCGCAGGAGCGATTGGAATCGGAGCAATGTTATTTCCAAACTTTATGGATTATATGATGCCCAAAGTATTATCATTCCCAGATACAATATATCATGGCTGGTGGATGGCTGTATTTTTTGAAAATGGACCGATCACAGAACAGTTTATATGGGATAAAGGTGTGAATCAGCTGGTAACGATGGCTTTGTTTGATCATTTTGTACAGATTCTTCTGATTCAGATCGTGTTGATCATAGTATTTTTTGGAGTTGCATTTTATGTATTTCAAAAGTCAGATATGGCAAAGAGAAATAATTTTATGTATTTTCCATGGATGGAGCATCTGTTTGTATGGATCTTTCCATTCTGTGTTTCACTGTTCATTGTAGTGACAGGGTTCAAGATTCAGTCATACACAGGTGGCATTCTGGCAGCAGTGATCGCAACGATCATATATTATATAGTAGAAAAGCGTAAGAAAAGGAGGGCAGTATAATGTATTATTCAACTTCAATTGGTTATATTATCATATTATCACCGCTGATCCTTCTAGCTTTATTGGCAACGATCGGAATCGTGCTTTACCGTCATCCGTCAAAATTACAGAGAAAATGGTATAGCGTATCATTTAAGAAAAGAAAAAGAATTAAACAAATAGCGATCCTTCTTGGATTTTGTATTGCAGCAGGATTATTTATCTATCCTCTAACAAGCAAAAAGCAGTTCGTATCAACGATCAGTTTGTCGGCAAATGAAAACAATTTTATCACAGAAGATAAGATCGATCAGATTTCAGAAGACAGAAGAGAAATAAAAAATGAGCAATGGCTGAAAAAATTTTATAAGATGATGAAATCAGACGATGAAAGTTCGACTCTTTTAGATGACAGTGGAAGTTATGAAGTATGGAAAACGAGTATCCTGGAAGATAAAACGGGTGAGTATGAGCTGCGTTTAAGAGCAGAAGACACCGTTCTTCGTAGATTTTCAATACAGCAATCGGATGAAGATATTGATTCCGACGGAGATTTCGACAGATACGATACCGACGGATTTTACGATATCATTCAAAGACCAGACAATACATTTGAAGAAAATTATCAAAAGCTTACAGATTCAGAAAAAAAAGAAATTCAGGATCTCAATTGGAATTACAAAGATGGTCTTTTGTATGCAACAAATAGAAATCATAAGAGATGTATCAATGGAACAGCTCAGTATTATATGAAGAACTCTAAATTGATCAATACGATGGAGAATTCAGGATATAAAGGGATCAAAAAGTGGATGGAACAATGTGAAAAAGACACAGCAGGAATTAAAGTAAAGGCTGGAGATAAAACATACTTGTTTCATAATACAGACAAATGGCATACATTCAAGAAAAATGGATTAACATGTCTGTATAATTACAAACGTTTTATCATTCGATTTGATTTTAACAAAGTGATTGGAATCAGGAGTAATCTATCTGACCTGCCAC
>OQWM01000692.1_pt1 | contig 22022 bp, 18 predicted proteins | sample 1691531 | NCBI WGS metagenome assembly OQWM01 (sample SAMN03418257, study PRJEB22391) | human gut metagenome | biome: human-gut; feature: organic feature; material: feces | host: Homo sapiens | place: Tanzania | collected 2013-01
ATATTGGTTTTCTATTTGTTTACCTTTAATTATACTTAGGTATGCCTTGCGTATTTTGGGACTGTTTAAAGGATTTCCTATAAACAACACCTCGTTATTTCTACCTAATAGAAATTGATGGTATAGAGAATTTGGAGGAAATCCATTTGCAGCATTAAACTTTCCCTCTTCATCTATATATACAGGATGTGTGAAGTGGCTGTCACGCAGGGCCTGAATAAATGCAGATTTGTTCCTGGGCTTAGCTATTATCAAAGTGCTTACCTTATCAGAGATGGAATCCACCTCGTTAAAAAAGTCATCCCAATCATATAGATGTAGTCGGCAACTTTCAGACTCGTGTTCATTTATATATACCAATATCTTGTAAATAGCAGGTCGCACTGTTACTTTTTCTATAGACCCAGACTGATAGTTATAAGCAACATAATCGGCCAACGGAATATTAGAAACCCTTTTTCCAGTCCATTCCTTCACAATTTCCACAACTTCTTTATCATATTTCTTAGAACAAGAAATAAGGATGATTGCAACCACCCCCCAAAAAACTATCTTATTCATAGCCCTTCGTATTTAATATATTGGAATAGCACCTATCACTTAAATACTTATTATACACGAAATCGTAATAAAAAGGCACTATTGGTGGTTTAGGTAAATGGGGTTTATTCTGTCCAGGCCCTCCTTTTGTCGAGTCGTTTGAGAAATAATCGGCTTTAATAAAAATAGCATTACTAATAAAATGTTTATTTTTACCAAACAGGGCGAAAAGACCCAACACACAAAGTATCAATAATATAAGTATCAATCTTTTCATTCTATATGATTTATATTTTTGCAAAAATAGATGGAAAAACGGAATTATCACAAGAAAATCATTTCACAAATTCCTCTTTTTATTTCACAAGTTGTTCACAAAATATTCACAAATCAATAGAAGATTACTGGTAATGAAAAGGTAAGGCGCATTTTTAATGGCGAGATGAAAAAAAACGAATTTTGCTGTTTACTATCAACTATTATCTTTACTTTTGTGTCATGAAAATAATTCGTCTTAACATTGGCCTGACCCTGTTGGCACTTGGATTCGGTGCCTGTCATAATTCTTCGTCGCCGAGTATGCTGGACAGAATAGACTCGCTGACCTATACATGTCCTGCTATGGCATTGAAAAAGCTGGACAGCATAGAGGCATCTTCTGGCACATTGAGCAAAGACGACAAGATGATGTGCAGTATGCTGCGCGTAAAAGCCAAGTTCAAGGCCTACCAGCCTATAGGAAAGGACTCGCAGATAGTGCAGGTAGCTGAATACTATGACCAGAATGGCACTGCTCACCAGCGTATGAATGTTCATTATCTATTGGGCAACTATTATATGCAGCGGGGCGACGCCCCTCGCGCGCAGGACAGCTTTCTAAAAGCGATAGAGTATGCAGATACTATAAACGAGCCTCATTCATTGATGCTCATACATGGTATGATGCAAGACCTCTATGAAAACCTATATCTCTATGAAGAGGCTCGAAAAGAGATGGAAAGGGCCGTATATTATGCCATGAGGTGCAGAGACACAACATCGGCATTGATATATAAAGGAAATATACCATGGTTTTACTCCATGACCAACCAATATGACAGCGCTGATGTATCAGCACAAAGACTATATAAAGAGTGGCAGAAAACAAAGGATGGGAAAAACAACTCAATGGTTCTATCCTATAGCATTAAGGCATTGCTGGAAAAAAGGGAATGGTCTAAAGCAAAGACATACCTGGACATCTATGAGCAAAACTTTACCTCCCCGAATGTCAACTCAATTGGGCTTACTCATCTCCTTTACGACCTTAAAGCCCGTTATTATATAGGCGTAGGGCAAGGTGATTCGGCGCTGCATTATATCCGTCTGCAACAAAAGGCCAATGGTTCTTTTGCCAACAAAGCATGGTATTGCTGTAATTACATGAACCTCTATCGTCAGCAAGGCAAATTGGATTCGGTAAGCAAATATGCCGAGCTGTACTGCAATTACAGTGATTCTTCCTTTGTTGACCTAAATGTAGAGAATCTGCTACAAATAAAGGGAATGTATAACTATAACCGACAACAAGAAGAAATATACAGGCAGCAAATAGCCAAAACCCGTATGCAGTATGGACTGATAACCGTTGGAGGGTTATTGATTTCGATAATAATATGCTGTTTCTACGTGATAAAGCGCAACAAGCAACGTCTAAAAGAAGAGATGTTGCGGCAAAACGAAAGGTATGACCATCTGATAGAACAATACAGATTGGTGACCGAACAATGCGAATCTCTAAAGGATAACGATATCAGAAGAAACCAAAAGGCTGGTGAAGTCAAACAGGCAATAAGTAAAATGCTGAAAGGTGGAAAAACTCCCACGGCACAAGTGGTAAACCACCCGTGGGTGATACTCATGCACCGCAAGGCAAAAAACGACAAGTTACCATCAAAAAGCGAATGGGATGAAATGGAAAACGTATTATCGACACTTGACGCTCATTTCTTGGAATGGCTGGTCGGAGTGGAGACATATATAAACTGTAAAGAATACCGCCTTTGCGTGCTAACCCGCCTTGGCTTCATCCCTACTGAGATGGCGATGCTGCTTGCCACGAGCCGCTCCAACATCACCAATATACGCAGCCGACTGATGATGAAACTTTTTGGCGTGGATGGCAGCGCCACCGACTTTGACAGGCGCATAGCCAATATATAACCGCGGCGGCGTCGAGGCTCTGCCGCAAAGCGAGGCGGTGACTTGGTTGACGATGAAGCTGTAGCCTATGAGCGTGATTATGGCTGTGTAAGAAACAAGTGGCGGAGTGTATTTATTGCTTTTTTACTTGGGCGTGATGAGGATAGATACTATCTCTTGATAAGATAGGCGGCGCCTCAACAATACCAATTGAAAAAAAACTTCGGTTTTTTCTTGGCATTGTCTTCGACTTGCACTATCTTTGCATAAGATAGGCGGCATCGCGCCCATTAAGCGAGCTTATGGCACTCGGGTTTGCACTATCTTTGCAAAAAATAGGCTACGGGCAGGAAGCATAAATCAAAAAACAAGTTTGTTGCTTTGCCCTCCGCCTCGTGTCTCTACCGATACCTGTACCAGTACACATTATTATATATATAACATTAACCAATTTATCAACAAAAACACTTATGGTAAATAGATTTATCCTTAACGAAGTGTCTTACTTCGGTCCCGGTGCTCGCAAGGAGCTGCCTGGAGTAGTTGCCCGACTGGGTTTCACCAAAGCATTGGTAGTAACAGACAAGGGTCTGATGAAGTTTGGCGTTGCCAAGATGGTGCTCGACGTGCTCGACGAGGCCAACATTCCTTACGCTGTGTATGACGACGTAAAGCCCAACCCCACTGTGACCAACGTGAAGATGGGTGTAGACGCCCTCAAGGCTGCCCAGGCCGATTTCATCGTGGCTATCGGTGGCGGTAGTGCCATGGACACCGCTAAGGGTATCGGTATCGTAAGCAACAACCCCGAATTTGCCGACGTGGTATCACTCGAAGGCGTGGCCGACACCAAGAAGAAGACCGTGCCAATCATCGCCCTGCCCACCACAGCCGGTACTGCTGCCGAGACTACCATCAACTACGTAATCATCGACGAGACCAAGCAGAAGAAGATGGTCTGCGTAGACCCCAACGACATTCCCTGTGTGGCTATCGTTGATGCCGAGCTGATGTACTCGCTCCCCAAGAGCCTCACCGCCGCTACCGGTATGGACGCCATGACCCACGCCATCGAAGGTCTGATCACCAAGGGTGCCTGGGAACTGAGCGATATGTTTGAGATCAAGGCCATCAATATGATTCACCGCTATCTGCCCGTAGCCGTAGAAGACCCCACCAACCCCGAGGGTCGCAACGGTATGGCTGTAGCCCAGTATGTGGCTGGTATGGCTTTCTCTAACGTAGGTCTGGGTGTAGACCACGGTATGGCTCACCCCATGTCGGCTCTGCACGATGTGCCCCACGGTGTGGCTTGTGCCATCCTGTTGCCTACAGTAATGCGTTTCAACGCTCCTGCCGCTCTCGACAAGTATGTAGACATCGCCAAGGCTCTCGATGTATACACTCCGGGTATGACCAAGGAAGAGGCTGCCGACGCTGCATGCACCGAGATTGAGAACCTGAGCCGCCGCGTGGGCATCCCCGCCCATCTGTCTGACCTGGGTATCACCGAGGCCGACATCGACGCACTCGCCGACCAGGCTATCGCCGACGTATGTACTCCGGGCAACCCCCGCGAGGTGACACGCGACGACATTGTGGCCCTCTACAAAAGCATCTTGTAATACAAGACACTTATAATCTTCAAGGTTTACGGCATCTGTCTCCATGGCAGATGCCGTATTTTTTTGTTGGGTCAACAGGGATAAAGCATCAACGGCAACACCAGTAGCTCTGGAGGCTCTGGTGTTGCCGTTGGCTATGCGTATCGGGGCAGACAGCCGGGGGCTATGCCGCGAGGGCTCGCCGGCAGCCGCAGCTGGACCGTCAAAGAGGCAAGGCACTTGCTCCGTCCTTGAACTCAGCGAAGAAGGGTCGGTAGTTGCCCTCGGGATTGTGGGGACGGTGGGCGTTGTGGTCGTCGATGATGGCAAAGGTGATGCGACGGAACTTCTGGTAGAACTCAGGCTCTGAGAGCACCTCGTGGAAGAGTCGCGCCACATGGGCAGGCGGATTGCAGAAGGCTCCACAGCCCAAAGCGCCCAGCACCAGAGCGTCGTGCTGATGCGCAAGTCCTATGCGCAGGATGGTACGTATCTTGTCGCAGATGGCAGGCACATGGTGGGGCGCTATCAGTCCGTCGGGGGTAAGGTCGGGGCGGTTCTTGCCTGCCACAGAGATGAAGTCCATGCTCACAGGCTCTGCCATGAGGCGGTAGCCCTGGTCTTCGCTCTCGCGGAAGATGGTGGCACCGGGAGTATAGATGCCGCCAAAGTGACTGTCGAGAGGATAGTGATGGGACGAAGGCGGCAGGCCATAGACCTTGGCAAGCGGCGAGAAACGGTAGAGCGAACGATAGAGGTCGGTACGGCGGAAGAGCGTCTCTTCCTGGGCAGCGGCACCATTGTCGACCCCACCGCCGGGATGGTGGCGGTTGGCCATATTGAGCACGGCGGGGGTATAGCCGTCGGCCTTGAGGCGCATGGCTACGGCGAGGCAGTCATCGTTGACCACCTCGATGCAGGTCTCATCGGCAGTGGGCGCATCGGTCTCTATCTCGTGGTCATAGTAGACCGTAGCATTCATCATCTCCGCTCCGTCGCCAAGCTCCACACGCTTGCCGTCCTCGGTGGTGTAGTGGCCCTGGGTCACCAGGTCGATGGTGTTGCGATAGACCTTGGTGCGCAGACCCTTAATCTGGTAGTATGCCTCCCGGTCGCCGTTCTTCATACACCCCTTGAGGTGGCGGTAAGACTGGAGAAAGTCGGCCTCGGCCTGCCATCCGTGGTCGGGGGTGCAGGTGGCGTGGATGACGTCTACAAAGTCCTTGGGCAGTATCACGTTCTCCATGTCTATGGCTGCGGCAAAGAGGGGCGCTATCTCGCTGACGGGGAGTCCGGCTATGCCACAGGCTATGCGGGTGACCAGAAAGGTGAGCTCGCTGTGCTCGGCGGCAAAGGCCAAGAACTGGTCTACATAAGGCTTGATGGTCTCGGCACCTCCCTGCATGGTGGGTATGGCATAGCTCTGTCCCTGCAGGCCTACGCCCTGGCCCCATACGGCTCCGAAGGCGTCGAGGGCGGTACGGGCTGCGCCTCCACCATGAAAACCAGAAAGATTGCTGCCAAAAACAAAAATCTCATTATCTGCAAGTCGGGTAATGAAATGTGGGGTAAATCTGCGATTGTACATAATCAAGTCCTCCTTAATCTTTAATCACCACAAAGCTACTAAAAAATAATGAGTATCAAAACGATAATCACTTTTTTTTTGTAATTTTGCAGCCTGTAGCAAGAACAGATTATCCTATGAGCAAACGCCATCCACTCCTCCCACATTATTATAAAGGCTGCATCGAAGCCGGCTGCGACGAGGCTGGCCGTGGCTGCCTTGCCGGCAGTGTCTATGCCGCTGCGGTGATACTCCCTGCCGACTATGACAATCCCGACCTCAACGACTCGAAGCAGATGAGCCACAGCCGTAGGTATGCACTGCGCCAGCAGATTATGGACGACGCCGTGGCCTGGGCTGTGGGCGTGGTCACCCCGGAGGAAATAGACCAAATCAACATCCTCAACGCCAGCATCCTGGCTATGCACCGCGCCCTGGACCAGCTCGGCGTGAGACCCGAAGCCGTCATCGTCGACGGCAACCGCTTCAAGCCCTACGGCGACCTGCCCTACACCACCATCGTCAAGGGCGACGGCAAATACCAGGCCATCGCCGCCGCCAGCATCCTGGCCAAGACTTTCCGCGATGACTATATGGACGCCCTCGACAACGAGTGCCCGCAGTATGGCTGGCGACGCAACAAGGGCTACCCCACCCGCGAGCACCGCGAGGCCATACGCCAGCACGGCATCACCCCCTATCACCGCCGCAGTTACAACCTCACCGGGCAGGAACTGACCCTGCCATTCGATGATTAGCCCCTCGGAGAGGCCAATTACTGACAAAATGCACGATATTGGGTAAAATATCGTGCATTTTGTTTGCCAGTATCAATAGAAAAGCGTAATTTTGTTGAGTTAATCGTAACCAACACTTTTACAAGATATGGAGAAAGTAGATAAACTGGATAAAAAGATACTGGGTATCTTATCCACCAACGCCCGTATGCCCTTCAAGGATGTGGCAGCCGAGTGCGGCGTGTCGCGTGCAGCCGTTCACCAGCGCGTACAGCATCTGATAGACAACGGTGTGATTACCGGCAGCGGTTTCTATGTCAACCCCAAGAGTCTGGGCTATACCACCTGCACCTACGTGGGCATCAACCTCGAGCGCGGAAGCATGTACAAGGAGGTAGTGTCGCGCCTGCTGTGCATACCCGAGATTGTGGAGTGTCACTTCACCACTGGCTCATACACCATGTTGCTGAAACTCTACGCCCGCGACAACGAGCAGCTCATGGACCTGCTCAACAACAAGCTGCAGACCATCCCCGGCGTGGTGTCGACAGAGACCCTCATCTCGCTCGAGCAGAGCATCAAGCGCGAGATAACCATCCAGCCCGACGAGGTCTAATCCGACAGCCCCGACGGTGGTGCCACAGCCACAGTAAGTATTTGTTTATGCCTATCTGATAATAATGGAACATTTCGATTTGGAGGCCCATCTCCAGAAGATATATACTGCCTATCCCGAGGGTGAAAGCCGTCCGGTGATAGGCATTACTGCAAATTATAGTCAGGGCGACGCCACGCTGCGCGACCGCTACTACCGCCAGGTAGAGGCTGCCGGCGGCATTCCCGTCATCATCCCGCCCATCGCCGACCGCCATATCCTCGTGGGAACACTGGACCGCATCGACGGACTGCTGCTCACGGGTGGCGGAGACTACAACCCGCTCTGGACGGGCAAAGAGCCGCAGCCGCAGCTGGGCAACATCAACGCCGAGCGCGACCTGCCCGAACTGCTCATCACCCGCCTGGCGTTCAACCGCCAGCTACCCATGCTCGGCATCTGTCGCGGCATGCAGACACTCGCCATTGCCCTCGGCGGAAGTGTGGCACAGCATGCCGAGATGCACCTCAAGCACTCGCAAGACGCCGACCGACAGGAGCCCACCCACTCGGTGACCATCGGGAAGGGCTCGATGCTCAGCGCCATCTACGCTGAAGAGCGTATATACGTCAACTCGTTCCACCACCAGGCGGTGACAGCCGGCGGACCCCACATGACCGTCACGGCAACAGCGGCCGACGGAGTGGTAGAGGCCATAGAGAGCAGCGAGCAGAAAGCCATCATCGGCGTGCAGTGGCATCCCGAATGGCTCGGAGCCGACGGGCTGCCGCTATTCCAATGGCTCACCTGCCGGGCAAGCCTCTTCGCAGAAGCCAAGAGCGTACACCGACGCACCCTCACCCTCGACTCCCACTGCGACACGCCCATGTTCTTCCCGCAAGGGGTGGACTTCGGCACCCGCGACCCTCGCATCCTCGTAGACCTGCACAAGATGACCGACGGACGGCTCGACGCTACCACCATGGTGGCGTATCTGCCCCAGCCCAAGCCTGGACAGAACTTTGCCGAGATAGCCCCGCTGCCTGCCGGTTCGCCCCATGAGTATGCCGACATGATATTCGACCGCATCGACGAAATCCTCGGCGCCCATCCCGACGCCGTACGCCGCGCCAGAAACCCGCAAGAACTGTGGCAGAACAAGCAAGACGGGGTGAAATCTATCATGACGGGCATCGAAAACGGTCTCGCCATCGAGCACGACCTCAGCCATCTGCGCCACTTTGCCCACCGTGGCATCGTCTATGTCACCCTCTGCCACAACGGCGACAACGACATCTGCGACTCTGCCCGCGGCACAGCCACCCATGGCGGCGTGAGCCCCTGGGGAGCAGAGGTGATAGCCGAGATGAACCGCCTGGGGCTTATGGTCGACCTCTCCCACGCTGCCGAGACCAGCTTCTACGACGCCCTCGACCTCAGCGCCACGCCCATCGTGTGCAGCCACAGCAACTGCAAGGCTCTCTGCGACGTGCCGCGCAACCTGACCGATGACCAGCTGCGTGCCCTCGCCCGCAAGGGTGGCGTGGCACAGATTACGCTGTACCACGGATTTCTGCGCAACGACGCCGAAGCCACCATCACCGACGCCGTAGCCCATCTGCAACACGCCATCGACGTGATGGGCATAGACCACGTGGGCATAGGCACCGACTTCGACGGCGACGGCGGAGTGAGGGGCATAGCCGATGCCTCAGAGGCGATACTCTTCACCGAGCAGCTGCTCGCCAAGCGCTTCAGCCGCGAAGACATCGCCAAGATATGGGGCGGCAACTGGCTGCGCGTGATGCACCAAGTACAACAATACAACAAAGGACAATGATGACCAGAAAAATGAAGATGATAATAGGAGGAGCGACCGCCGCCGTGGTGGTTGCCATCGCTGCCGTCGGCATGAACACCGGATGGGGACATGCCGACAGCATAGACATGGAAGAAAGTATGGACAAGATAGACCCCGTGGGTCCCGCGTTCAGCGCCGACAGTGCCTACGCCTTCACCCAGACCCAGTGTGACTTTGGCCCAAGAGCCATGAACACCGAGGGCCATGACCGCTGCGCGCAGTGGATAGAGAAGAAGTTTGAAGAGTATGGCTGCCAGCTGGAGATACAGCAGGCCGACGTGAAGGGTTATGACGGCACCACGCTCAAATGCCGCAATATCATAGCCCGGTCGCATCCCGAGCGCTCCACACGCATCATGCTCTGCGCCCACTGGGACAGCCGTCCGTGGGCAGACAATGACCCCGACTCCACCAATTGGCGCAAGCCCATCCTCGCTGCCAACGACGCCGCCAGCGGTGTAGCTGTGATGCTCGAGGTGGCTCGCCTCATCCACCGCGACACCACCCTCAACATCGGAGTAGACTTCGTGTGCTTCGACGCCGAAGACTGGGGCACCCCGCAGTGGATCAACAGCGGCGACAGCGAGAGTACATGGGCGCTGGGTGCCCAGCACTTCGCCAGCCATCTCCCCGACGGCTTCGAGGTGCGCTACGCCATCCTGCTCGACATGGTAGGCGGCGAGGGAGCACGCTTCTACAAGGAGGGAATGTCAATGCAGTTTGCGCCGGAGATAGTCAAGAAGGTATGGCGGGCAGCCCGCAAGGCCGGCTATGGCAACTTCTTCCCCCGTCAGGAGGGAGGTATGGTCACCGACGACCACATCCCACTCAACCAGACGGCACATATACCCGCGATAGACATCATCCCCTTCTACCCCGACTGCGCCCAGAGCAGTTTCGGACCCACGTGGCACACGCTGAACGACAACATGGAGCACATCAGCCGCAACACCCTCAAGGCCGTGGGACAGACGATGATTCAGGTCATCTACACCGAAGAATAAACCATCATCCACCTAAATCTATCCATTATGTTAGGAGCTATTATTGGCGACATCGTAGGGTCGCGATTCGAGTTTGACAATGTGGCTACGCCGGGCTTCAAGCTCTTCAGCCCCGACTGCAGCTACACCGATGACACCATCTGCACCATCGCCATAGCCGATGCGGCGATGAACCATCGGGAGTACAAGGACGCACTGGTAGACTGGTGCAGCCGCTATCCCAACCCCATGGGAGGCTATGGAGGGAGGTTTCTGAAGTGGCTGCAGAGCGCCGACCATCTGCCCCAGGCCTCGTATGGCAACGGTTCGGCGATGCGGGTGAGCCCGATAGGTTGGCTCTACGACGACTTCCACGAGATGCAGGACGAGGCGATGAAGACGGCGCTGCCCAGCCACTGCCACAGGGAAGGCATACGCGGAGCACAGTGTGTGGCTACGCTCATCTACTGGCTGCGCACGGTGCGCATCACCAAAGACGAGGTGATAGGCACCGTCAAGCAGACTTTCGGCTACGACATCCCCGACCTCAAGGAGGTCTACAGACTCGGCAACGAAGGCCACTTCGACGCCACCTGCCAGGAGACGGTGCCGGCGGCCATCAGCTGTTTTCTCGACAGCAACAACTTCGAAGACGCCATACGCACAGCCATCCTCGCTCGGGGCGACACCGACGCCAAGGGTGCCATCTGCGGCAGCATAGCCGAAGCCCACTACGAGATACCCGAAGAGATGATTACCAAAGCCTATGAATACCTGCCCGCAGACATGCTCGAGATAGTCGACCAGTTCTATACCACCCTGCAGGGCCACATCAAGAGATAAAACGCCATGGGCACCATCCGTCAAGATGGTGCCCATGGCATTATTGATAGCATAAGATTTTCTGAAGCAAAGCGCGGCGGCGTCAGATCTGCCCGCTCTCTACCTGGCGCACGATGCGCTCGGTGAAACGGTCTACTCCCTCGGGCTCGTAGCCCTTGCGCAGACTGGCACCGAAGACCCAGGCAAAGGCCTGATAGACGCCAGCGCGGGTGGGACCAAAGAACGACTGGATAAGATTGTAGGACGACGAGTTGCACTCACGGTAAATCAGCTTGATGAGCAGTTTGCCCTGCTGGTAGGTAAGCCGCTTCATGCGGGGAGTATACTCGGCCTTGATGCCCTTCTCCACGAGTTTCAGGTGGCGGTCGCGCGCCTCCTTGTCGGGCAACGTCTGCAGATAGTCGTAGGTCTCGAGGATGATGCCACGACATTCCTTGGCTATAGGCAGCACCTTCTTCACGTTATAGACCAGTCTGTTGTAGGCCATCATCTGCCGCTCGTTCTTGAAGACAGGCTTGGGGTATACATAGATGTTATTGAGCTCGACATACTGCACCGAGTCGCGGCCCAGCAGCACCTTGCCCACCTTGACCATAGGCACAAAGGTGGGGTTGTCCATGTCCACCTGTCGGTCTTCAGGGTTTATGTCCGCCCGCTTAGCGGTCTGAGCGTCAGCAGTTATCGCTGACACCATCAGGCACACCATACCTATGATACGATACATCTTCATCATGACCGCAAAAGTAGTGATATTTATCCGAAGTCTCAAAAAAATTGTGTTATAAATTGCTGTCCGGCTGCAAAAAGTCGCGCCAACGGCAGCCATCATCCTGCTGCGCCCATCTCCTGTCGCCATTCCCTCCCTGACTCTCATCGCCATCAGCCGGCTTGTCGCGGCGACGGCAAGGGAGGACAACAAAAATCCCCGAGTCAGGTCGGGATTCTCATCCTTCGCCTTCCTCGGGGACTCTTGGGTCTCAGTGAGGTTAGTCTGCCTCTCTTCCTATGTCATCCATGATGCAGGACCGGCAGCGTCGCCTCCTGTGTCATCATTCGCCGTTATTGGTGTCCTGCCCATTCTCGGCCTTCTCGGTCTCGTCATGGCTGTACTCGCCCATCTGATTGATGGATGCAAGTTGGCTCAATCGGGCATTGATACTGCCACCAGTGGCTCGCGCCCGCAACTTGTAACCGGTGATATGGGTGCGGGCATTAAATTCCTCCTTGGTGTTGGCAGGCTTGCTCTCAATTCCCACCGAGAAGATGGCAAGGTTGTCGAGCTTCACGGCATTGCCCTCGAGCACAAGTTCCTTGATACATCCCACCATATCGTTCAGCACACCGCAGATTACACCTTTGGAGTATGGGGTGCCATGGTCAGACATGTGAGCGGCCAATTCGTCAAGGCCCATAGTGCCGTCGAGATTCATGTGGGCATACCAGTTGCCCTTGTGCTGCGCATTGCTGCGATTGTCTTGATACAATTTGTACTTCAACATAATGATTGATTTTTGTTAGTTTGACATTGTGTTTGTGTGTTCGCTTGTTGTCATCCGTTCCGGTACTTTTGACAATGCAAAGGTAGTCACGCACTTCGTCGATACCAAATCTGCGCACGCCATAACCTGCAAAATTCTGTTAACAGCCACCGCCATTCGTGCCAACTTTAGTTAACACCATCGCCGCAGTCATCTCTAACGCCCTGTAGCACAACTCTTCCGACCCTGTCACCATCTCCACCGCCGTCACGACCGCTTTCAACCCCATCTGGGCCACCATTACACCTATTATTATATATAGGGGCTGACAGGAGACCATCATCCGATGACACCAACCTAAAGACGAGAAGCACAAGGATAGACACTATAAACCCCGAAGATACGACTATCAGTGTCGCGTTCTTCGGGGCCTTTATCCGTATGGCTTTACTTCTGCACAAACACCTTGCGCGTAGTGCCGTCGCTTAGTTTTTCTATATTGATACCGCTCACAGGAGCAGAGACACGCCGCCCGTCGGGAGTATAGCGCTCTACGACTTTGACATCGCGCTTGCCGTCGACGCCCACGATTTCTGTCGAGCTGCCATTGGAGAGGATGAGTTGCACGCAAGCGGCATATGGAAGCTCATCAGTGCTTAACCGATATAGCTTATAGCCTTCGCCTTTTATCAACTCACCCCAAACCAGAAAGCCGTTGGTCAAATCAGTGGTACGACCCACTGTGACAACGTTATCATTAGTTTGAGCAAGAAAAAGATGTATCGGATCAAACGTATATCCGAACATTATAGCGTTGGGCTCCTCAGGAATGACATAATTCCATGTACATTCCACCTCATTGAACGTAAATGAATCAGTATAATAGTCCTTGAAACCTGACCTTCCCATCAGGCGCCACCCATCATAGTCTAATTCATAGAATATTACGCTGGGTGAATTACCCAAGGTCGAACCCACCGCAAATGATATACCCACTATCTTGTAACCGGCATAGGGCTTGAGCATCTCGGGAGTGAGGCGTCCCATGACCTCGGCTGTCAAGTTATTTCCGATGCCTACTCCTCCTGTATAGGGAGTGTCGGCACCATTGACAAAGAGATGTTTCTGCTTAGACAGATAGCTGTCTTCGTCCATGGCCTTGCATACTGGTTCCGGCTGGATAAGCTGAGTCTTAAATAGCGCAGGGTCGATGTCCACTATCTCCGAATCAATGGTTTTGGGCAGCTCTTTGTGCGACTCGCAAACGGCCTGCGCGCCGGCTGTCAACGATACCAATGTAATGAATACTAACGTGAGTAAATTTCTTTTCATATAGACTAACTTTTTATGTATACTTGTGCATGGTTGTCGCATGAATGTACCCCCAAACACGCTTTTGACGGCGCAAAGGTACACAAATAATGTGTAAACATCGGTAAAATCATGAGATTTATCGCGATCCTCCATAGAAATATGGAAAAAGCGATGCGCCATGTACGCCCACCCATCACCTTCACACCTATTATTATTTATAGGGGTGGCCATGTGGCTGTCTGCCAACCTTCCGATGACATCAACAGAAAGACATGGAGAACAAGTATGGACACAATAAGCCCCGAAGATACGACCATCAGTGTCGCGTTCTTCGGGGCCTTTATCCGTATGGCTTTACTTCTGCACAAACACCTTACGCGTAGTGCCGTCGCTTAGTTTTTCTATATTTATTCCGTTCACAGGGGCAGAAACACGCTGCCCGTCGGGAGTATAGCGTTCTACGACTTTGACGTCGCGCTTGCCGTCAACGCCCACGATTTCTGTCGTGCTGCCATTAGAGAGGATGAGTTGCACGCAAGCGGCATAAGGGAACTTGGCGCTACTCACCGTATAGATGCCACGACCATAGGCTGCATTGAGGGTACCCAATACCAGATATCCGTTGGCCGTATCAGTGGTCTTGCCCAGGAAGATAGGTTTGTCGGCATTAGTACCAGTGGCCGACTGGGTATAGCCATATCCGAAGAGAATGTCTTTGGGCTCCTTGGGAATGACATAAGTCTGCGTACATCCCACCTCATTGAGCACGATGCCATTGGTGGCATTGGTTACATCATAACTCCCGACGTTTCCACCAGCTACAGTATGGTATCCATCAGTACGGCGCTCCATCGCTATGATACTGGGAACGGTGCCCAAGTCTGAAGCCACTATAAATGCGATACCCACAATGCTATAATCGGCATAGGGTTTGAGCTTATCGGCGGTGATACGGCCAAAGACCGCATTAGAGCCAGGAGCTTCGGGGAAGCCATCGGCACCAAAGGGGACATCGGCGCCATTGACAAAGAGATACTCCAACGGAATCTGCGTACCGCCCTCACCCTCGGCCTTGCACATAGGTGCCGCCACGTAAGTCTGAACTGCAGATAGAGAATGGTCTATCGTCCCGTTGTCCGAAACGACATGCACGGGCTGCCCCTTGAGCGACTCGTAGACGGTCTGCGCATTGGCTGTCAATGATGCCAATGTGATTAATACCAACGTAAGTAGATGTTTTTTCATATAGATGAGTTTTAATGAATAATCTTGCATCTTTGTTGCAGGCAAGTACCCAAAAACGGGCATTTTTCGGCGCAAAGATACACAAATAATGCGTAAACGTTGGAAAAATCACGAAAAATATTGCGCCCGTCAAAAAAAATACGGGAAAAACGATACACATTATAAATATATCCATTACCTTTGTGGCAAATTAATGCGACAACACGCCTTCTGAGCCATCCTGTATCTATACTATGCACCCTGACTAAGAGGTATGTTAACCACGGAGAGAGATAATTTACTTACATAATACATGCTTATGCAACACAATTTACACCTTTTGGGTATGGTGGCAGCCAGCATTCTCGCTGTTGCACCTACCGATGCGTTTGCCCAGGCCAAAGAAGGCGAACAGACTCCTGTAACCGTCAATGTGACTACTGCTGGAACCCTCAACACACTGGTCACCTCTGACCAGAAGTTTACCACAACCTCACTTGTCGTCAAGGGCGACCTCAACGGAGCCGACATACTGTTCCTTCGCGAGATGGCTGGCAGTGACAAGAAGGGCGTAGCCACCGAAGGCAAACTCGAAGTGCTCGACCTGACCGAAGCCAACTTTGTGGCTGGCGGCGGAGACTACTACGACAAGAGCTTCACCGAGAAGGGCTCACCCGCCGATGCCACTGTAGGCTCCTACTGCTTTGCCGGTACTATATTAAAAGAGGTAAAACTGCCCAACTCTGTTACCAAAATTAAGGACAGTGCCTTCGAGAAGTGCGCCGCTCTTACCAGTGTTACCTTCTCCAAGGATGTGACAGAGGTTGGCGCCAGCGCTTTCAGCGGATGCACCTCTCTCAAATCATTCGAGTTCCCCAAGGTCAAGATAGTTTCTGCCTACGTTCTTTCTGGCTGTACCGCTCTGGCCAAGGTTGTCATCCCCGAGACAGTGACCGACCTCAAGGGCAACATCTTCAAGAACTGCTCTGCTCTCACCGAGATTCACATCGCCGCTGTCAACGTTCCATCGATAGCTTATTCTACCTTCAGCGGCATCACCCAGAGTGACATCACCCTGTATGTACCCGACGAGAGTCTGAAGAAGTATCAGGACGACTATGACTGCAAATTGTTCAAGGAAGTAAAGAAGGAGTCAGAGTATGACCCCACCGTCAATCCTGGAGAGCCCGGTACCACCGAGGTAGTACGCTCTGTAGAACTCACCGCAGCTGGTACGCTCTCTACGACCATCGATGCAGCTGAGAAACTCACCATCACCTCGCTTACCATCAAGGGCGACATCAACGGCGACGACCTGCTCTACATCCGCGAGATGGCTGGCCGCGACATCAAGAGCGACCCCACCAGCGGCAAGCTCGAAATACTCGACCTGACCGACGCCAACTTCGTAGCCGGAGGTGGCAACTTCTATGAGAAAGACAAGTGGAACAAAGCTGCCGCTGCAGAGAACACCGTGCAGAGCCACTGCTTTGAGATGACTACACTCAAGGAAATCAAGCTGCCCAAATCGCTGCGCGCCATCAAGAGCGAGTCGTTCAAGCAATCCAACAAGCTGACCGCCATCACCATCCCCGAAGAGGTTACCGAGGTTGGCGACAACGCATTCGAAGGCTGCTCGTCACTCGTCACTTTCGACTTCCCCAAAGTAACAAAGATTGCCGGCTCAGTACTCGCCAACTGTACTGCACTGACCAAGATAACCATCCCCGCTACTGTTACCGAACTGAGCTACGGCATGTTCAGCGGCTGTTCATCAGTTACCGAGATACATATCGCTGCTACCACTCTGCCCAACAAGGGCTGGAAGCCATTCAACGGCATCGACCAGCGAAACATCACTCTCTATGTGCCCGCAGGCTGTGCAGATATGTATAAGGCCGATACCGACTGGGGTCTCTTCAAGGAAATCAAGGAAGAGGGCGGCACCACCACTCCCGAAACTGGTGTCAAGACCATCGACGTCAAGACCGCCGGCACCCTGTCTACTCTCGTAGGCGCAGAAAAGTTCAACCTGACCGAAATCAAGGTTACTGGCGACATCAACAGTTCCGACATTCTCTGCCTCCGCGAAATGGCTGGACGCAACCAGAACAACGGTGAGACATCGGGCAAGCTCGTCAGCCTCGACCTCTCTGGTGCCAACATCGTAGCCGGTGGCGAGTACTATTACAAGAACTCTACCGCCAACCTCGAGTTTACCACTACCGCCAATATCATCAGCGAGTATATGTTCGACCACTGCAAGCTGGAGTCTTTCGTATTCCCCGCTACAGCCACAGCCATCGAGGGTGGAGCCTTCGGTTCTTGCTACAACCTCAAGGGCACTCTGACCATCCCAGACAACATCACCCGCATCGGTAACTATGCTTTCGAGGCTTGCGTGTCTCTTGAGCACGTCGTGCTGCCTGCCACTCTGAAGCAGGAGAGCTACTCCAAGCCCGCTCTCGGCTCCAATGTATTCTCTGGCTGCCATGCCCTGAAGGACATTGTCATCCCCGAAGGTGTGACCCGTATCAGCACCAACGCCTTCAGAGACTGCTTCGAACTTACCAAGGTGACCCTCCCCACAACAGTGACCTATATCGACGGCGACGTATTCAAAGGCTGCAAGAAGCTGGCCCACATCTTCGCCAAGAGAGAAAAGGCACCGACAGCCAACTATGGTACTTTCGAAGACGGCATCTATCCCACATGTACAGTGCATGTTCCTGCTGGCTCGGTCGACAACTACAAGGGCGCGACCTACTGGGAGAATTTCACCAATATCGTAGAAGGCACCGTTGATGGCATCGGCAACATCGAAGCCGGACATACATCCAAGGTTGCCGACGGCATCTACACCTTGAATGGTGTCAAGGTGTCTGAAAGCAATCTGGCTCCTGGCATCTACATCGTAAGAAAGAACGGTGTTAGCATGAAGTTTGTCAAGAGATAAACCAACCGACAATACATCAAAGGATGCGTCACTCAAGTTGTGACGCATCCTTTTTCACTTTAACTCAACAACAATTATGAAACAGACCCTCTTACTCCTCTTGGCCTTTCTCTTCACCGGTCTTTCTGCATTTGCCGATGAAGACACACGCAAAGACCCCGAACTCTCGTTCTATAGTTCTTCTGTCGGCATCCTCGCCGGCACGGCTCTCGAAGCCCCATTGCGCAACCCCCACGGACTTATGCCCATAGTCTACACCTCATCAGACAAGTCCATCTGCCAGGTGGATGAGAGTGGTAAGATAAGTACTGCACTCGTCGAGACCACCACCACGGTGACTGTGACCGCCTCGTTTGCCGGCAACGACGAATACCGGCCTGGCTCTGCCACCCTCGAGGTAGGCATCATTCCCCGCTCGCCGCTCAAGACTCCCAAGATGACTCCTATGGGCGGCACCTTTGACCACGCCGTAGAGGTACAGGTCACCACCGATGACGCTGCCGCCACGGAGATATGGTACTCCACCGTGGCCAAGAGCGCCGAAGAGTTCAAGAACAGCGACACCAACACCAGTTACATGATAACTGGACAAACCGGAACCATCCGTATCGACCGCTCCTGCAAGCTCTATGTGATGACGCGCGGCAGAGGCACCAAGAGCCCCGTGATAGAAGCCGACTTCACCATCAGCATGCCGCTCAAGGCCGACTTCACTACCGACAAGTCGGTGATGGCAGACTACGCCCAGTATTTCGAGTCCAGCAAGGACCTCGCCGACTGGACGGTACCCAGCGAGTGGCACATAGACGATATGAAGTTCGGCGAGGTCAGAGACGGCGACAAGAAATCAATCGCCATTACCTACGCAGCCGGAGACGGCGCCGCACCGCTTACCTCGCCCGTTTTCGACATCAAAGAGGGGCAACGTCTGGAATTCTACGCTTACTTCAAGACCAAAAACTTGAGCTGGGCGCCATGGACGATTGACGTTACCGACTTTACTACAGGACAGACAACCACCCTGTTCAACATCTATCGCTGGACGTTGGAAAACAACTTTGTCTCCGACGACATCATGCAGTGGAAGAAGATAGACATAGACCTCGCCGCCTATGCTGGACACAAAGTGCAGATAGTGCTCAACTACAACTTTGACGGTGAGAACCTGGCCATCGACGCCTTCCGCCTGGTACGCGACAACCCCGAGGCAGCCACACGCATCACTGCCTCCGTCGACGAGCCTATCACCTTCATCAGCCGTTGTCAGGGCGAGCCCACCAAGACGATATGGACGCTCCCTGGCAGCGAGAACAACGAGTATGCCGGCAACAGCGTCACAGTGACTTACCCCAAAGAGGGCATCTACGACGTCACCCTTACCATAAGTCGCAAGAGCGAGAAGGATGTGAAGGAAATCAAGCAGTTTGTCGAAATCATCGGTAAGGCACCCACCTCAGCCTTTGCCATCACCTCCGACACCTACACCACTGCAGCCGACATGGCATTTGTTCCCGCCGGAGTACCCGTACAGTTCGCCGACAAGAGCGAGGGGGCGCCCACCTCTTGGGAATGGAAGTTCACCAGCGACAGCGAGACATTGACCAGCACCGAGCAGAACCCCACCGTTACCTTTACCAAGGAAGGTCGCTATGATGTGACTCTCACCACTACCAATGCCATCGGCTCCAATAAGGCATACAAGGCGGAGTGCCTGCAGGTTGGCGGCGAAATGATGATATGGAACATCACCGAGCAGGAGATAGACAATCTCAAGCCCATCAGCTACGACAGCTTTGGCTTCTATGCTGGCAGCAATATGTTCGGCCTCGACCGCTTTGCCGAGAAATATCCTGCACCATTGGCCGATGCTACAGTGAAGACCGTCGACGCCTACTTCGCCTCAACCAAGACCCGCGAGCCCGACGCCGCCATCGAGCTGGCGATATACGACATGGCTGCCGACGGCGGACCTGGCAAGGTGCTCGCCAAGACATCGCTCAAAGCAAGCGAGCTCAAGAGCAATGCCTCCGAATACGTACAGACCACCTTCGAGTTTGCCGAACCTGTAGCCCTCGCAAAAGGCAAGCCTTTCTTCGTGGCCATTGGCCCATTCCCTTATCAGGGTGTCAGCAGCTATGAGGACCAGATAGCCCTCTACTGCGTGACCCGCAAACAGGGAGGACTCTGCGCCACATGGGATCTGGCACAGTATTCGGACCGATGGATAGCCAACGTCTCAGGCTATTGCTCTATGGCTATGGGCCCGGTGGTCAACTACACATCTGTAGCCAACGGCATCGACAATACCGTAGCCCCCAGCACCACCAAGCATGAAATAAAGGCCATCTATAACCTCTGCGGCCAACAGGTGTCCACTCCGGAAATCCACCAGATTTACATCGTGCGCTATTCCGACGGCACAAGTCGCAAGATTATGTGGAAATAAAGAAAAATAGCAGACTGACATTGTCCGCCTGACCGCCGCTGACATAGACAGGATTAGGGCTGGAGTTCTCTTGCGAGGGCTCCAGCCCTTTCTCTTTTCCCCATTGCCACTGCAGCACTAAGACATATCTTACATCACCCCCGCCATCTCCACCTCTACCACCCTTACACCTATTATTATATATAAGGGCGGCCATGTAGGTGTCTTACGGTCGTTCCCGACCCATTCACCAGGCATGGAGGAGGAGATGGGGTGGCTGCCAGGCTTTTCCGTGCCTGTCGTCGATTAGAAATCTTTAATACTGGATGATAGGGTTCTAATTGTGATTGTTTTACTGTGCTTGCGCGGAAGTGGTAATTTTGCGGCATGATGATAAAACGATACATTTTATTGACACTCATCGCAATGACTCTCACCGCTGCCAGAGCGCAGGAGAGGATTATGACCATCGATGAGGTAGACAGCCTGGTGACAAGCAACAACCTGCAACTCAAGGCATCACTGCTGGAGGTGGATGCAGCTCACGCCCAACTGCAGCAGCCTCGCAAGTAGGACAACCCTGAACTCCAGCTGATGCACAACCTGCAGAACCCCGTCAACCGTAAATGGCTCAACACGGGCCACTATGGACGCCGACGCGCAGATAACCTCTATTACCGCCAATCTCGTAAGGCTGCGACTGGCAAGGAGTAGACCACACCACCGTTCGCTGCCGCGGGCAGCCTCGCCATTGTCGCCGCCGGCATAATCCTTGTCAACGTGCTATCTCTGCATATTATTCAAAAAAACTCATTCAATGTCAGTTCGTTTTAATGCGTTTTGCATCGTTTTAATAGGGTATTAAAATGATGCAGAGTGGTCAAGTAAATCGAAAAGAGTTACTATCTCGACGATTACATTATGTATTATCTCCTCTTCTGATTTGCCAAATTCAGAAAGATGCTTCTTTCCAAGCCAGACATGGTCTTTTGCGTAACCTCTCTCTCCCAACATACCTGCAACCTTGTCATCATTGGGATTATATTGAGGCGTCTTATATTTGTCTTCATAAGCCTGGCGTATATACAAAATACTGCAGTCCGTAACAATGCGTAATTTTGTCCTCAGTTGCCTGGACTGAATTTAACAAAGAAATAAAGATAGCTAAAAGGGATAAATTCCAAGCGAGGAATCCCTCCCTAATTCATTACGCCTAAAAGTTTCTGCGAACAGCAAAAATAAGTCTATCAGACTCAAACATAACGTTGTTATCTTAAAAAATAATAAAAACAATCATGTCTTTTGCCTTTTTACTCTTTTTTTGATAAATTTGTTTTTGTGTCAAATAAATTGGAAACCATGGTAAATCTAAATCGAATTAAAGTAGTTCTTGTTGAGCAAGGCAAATCTGGAAAATGGTTAGCAGAACAGCTTAATAAGTCTACTTGCACTGTGAGCAAATGGTGCACAAATACTGCACAGCCTGATTTGCTGACCCTTGACAAAATAGCTAAAGCTCTTGGGGTTGATGTCAAAGATTTACTCAATGACACTAAAAAATAACAATTCTCTACATTCTAACGAAACAGAACGCTGAATATGAATAAATATGAACTTGCGAAAAAGATAACGCAGCTCGAAGGCTTGACAAACGAAGAAAAGGCTTCGCTTGTTGAGCTTCTTCGTTCTCAGAAGAAGTACGGCTTGGTGTGGG
>OQWM01000695.1_pt1 | contig 21974 bp, 20 predicted proteins | sample 1691531 | NCBI WGS metagenome assembly OQWM01 (sample SAMN03418257, study PRJEB22391) | human gut metagenome | biome: human-gut; feature: organic feature; material: feces | host: Homo sapiens | place: Tanzania | collected 2013-01
GTTCTAAGAACGGCCGTGAATCAGCTTCACAAAGATTAGGCGTTAAGATTTGGGGTGGCCAGTCAATCATCGCTGGTAACATCATCGTTCGTCAGCGTGGTAACAAGCACTATGCAGGCGAAGGTGTTGCACAGGGTAAGGATGACACCCTTTATGCTCTTACAGACGGTATCGTGTACTTCCACAAGGGTCGTCGCGACAAGAGCACCGTTTCAGTCCTCGCTCCTGAGGTTTACGCCGAGAAGACTAAGAAGGCTGAAGCTTAATAAATAATATCCAACTTATTCCAAACAAACAACAGAATGCCAATTCCCATCGGGAGTTGGCATTCTCGCTTTATAGTGGTTGCACTCACCAAAAATGTTGGCTTTGCGCCTTGCTTGCTAAAACATCAAGCAAAAAAAAGCCCACCCCATCAAAGGGTGAGCTATATATGTTTTCTTTAGTCTAAAGATCTTTATACTTCAAAATCCAAGCAAGTGCGCTGAACGGTATATGGTCGCACTTTTGTATTTGCTACTTCCACATGCGCTGGGTGCACAGCATAAGCCTTTAGCGCCTCTTCGCTTTCGAGGGTGCTATCAAGCATCACATCACAATTTGATGAAGCCAAACGACCATCGACATTCACTTTTACATCGATGAGTCCTGGCACCACGCCCTTCAATGATTCAAGACCAGCCTTGATACCCTTCTTCACTTCTTCTTTCTGCTCGTCAGAAAGTTCTGGATTAAGAGTCCAGAGAATAATGTGTTTTACCATAATGTTTTATCTCCTTAATATGTAAACTCTATAATGTGTTATCTCTAATGTGTAAACACTATAATGTTTGTTATCTCTTTTTTATTGCGAGATTATAATTATAATAATCCTTATTACCTGTGATATCCTTCACAACCTTCAAGAATGGTGGGAACTTCACATCCTCATCGTCTGCCACGCCCTTAGTCTCGAGAATCATAAGTCCTGTCATAGGCTCAAGATAGTCGTCGAGCTCGAAATATTGTCCCTTCCAAATAAAGCTCTTGCGAAGTTTCTTGATAGTACTTCTATAAGGGTCAGCCTGCTGAAGTAGCGAGGTATAGAGATTGGAACTAATCTGACGCTCAGTCTCCAACTGCTCATTTTCAGAAATGCGCTGTTTGTTGGTGTGCACATACACACACTTGCCATCCCATTCACGCTTACGCAATCTAACTTCGCATCCTGGCTCGGCGGTAAGATAAGTCTGAGTAATCTTGCTATCAATGCTACTCTCTACGTCGCCTGTAAGCTCAACAATATATTTGCGCTCTTCCACGATAGGCTGTGGCAATTCGAGCACCGAAGAAATCTCCTTCAGCACACGATTAATCTTCTTGTCAAAGTCCTCATGATTATTGATAACGCGAAGATGCGGATGTCCTGTCCATGCCTCGATAACCTTTTTATCGAGCATACGAGCTATCTGCAATCCCTTCTCGTCAGCCTTCTCCAGTCGTTGCGCATTGTTGCTTGTGGTATAGAATTGCTCTGCACCATCGGCAGCCGACACAAGGTGAAGCACAGCATCATAGCGCTCATCTCTGAGTTGCTGAGTGGTAACACCAACAGCAGCAGTAATCTCTTGCCACATTTCTGGAGTCATATATGCCGAGATATCCATGGCTCCTCGGTCGCAAACTATCACCACAGGCTCTGTGCAGGTTTCAGCCATACGCATAAACTTATCTTCCAAAGCCAGCTGTATTTCCAAAGTAGCCTTTTCGCCCTCATGAAAGAAAGCGGCATTCTTAGTAAGATAGTCCATACCGGCCTGAGTGAACATGGTTGGAACTTCAGGAATCGTAAAAACCTTGTATCCAAGGCTTGAGAAATGCTCTATAACCTTTACCAGAGCAGTAGTTTTGCCGGCACAAGGACCGCCTGTGAGTACTATTTTCTTTATGGTGCTCATAATGTTATGTTTATTTAAAATGCAAAATTACATCTTTTATTTCAATCCACCCCAAAATATCCCATTTTTGTTGCTATTAAGGGAATAATATCACAAACACCAAGAAATCTCTATACCATAGCTGGTTATACTAACCTCAAAACGTTAAAATATCCTTAACAACTATGCGTTAAAATATGCTTAATGCATTTGTAATTCTATATTATTATGTAACTTTGCAAATAATAATACAAAACATCGTAAAATGAAAAAATCAATTATAGCATTACTTATGCTTGCCCCTATGGCAGCAATGGCACAAAACACATGGGAGGTTCCTTCGGCTCAGCAAACTGAGCAAGTACAAAAGAAGGCGCTCTTCGAGAAAAAGAAAAAGACCATTGACAAGAAATATTTGGCTGGTGCTGTGCCTGTTGTAGATGGCAAAGTTACCTTTACTCTTGATAAAGATGTCGCAGGCAAATCTGCCGACGAGATATATGGCATAGTATATAGCTTCTTGGAGAAGATGACTCAGCAGTCTAACCAGGTGCAGAACATCGACGACAAAAGCAAGATTGCTCTAATCAACAAGGGCGAGCACACCATAGCTGCTAAATTCAAGGAGTGGCTGGTGTTCAAGAACACAGCCTTGGCATTAGACCGCACAGTATTCAGCTATACCATCATCGCCAAAGCCACCGATGGTCACCTCAACCTCACTCTCTCGCGCATCAGCTATCAGTATGAGATGGACCGCACAGATACCGAGGGCATGAACGTAACTGCCGAAGAGTGGATTACCGACGAGGAGGCTTTGAACAAAAAGAAAACAGGACTAAACAGAATGTCTGCTAAGTTCCGTATTAAGACAATAGATCGCAAGGACAACATTTTTGAAACTATAAGCAATGCTCTTAGATAAACAGTTAGACAGAGGAAACGACCGCTTTCTGAAAATCAGAAACTGGTTGAACATTATATTTATCCTTGGTGCCATAGCTGGTATGGCAACATACTATTTTGGCAGCACCACCATAGGAACCATTGTCATCGTTGTGGCAATGGTTTTCAAGTTTGTAGAATGTATATTACGATTCATACGTTAATGAAGAAAACACTCGCCGCTTTTTGCTTTTTGATTGGCATGGGCGCAACGGCTTATGCACAGTCGTCTTTCCAGCAAATAAACGAGAATGGAGATATCACTCAGAGAGGCTTGAATTCAGGGAGAAACCATGGCGACTCGCTGCATTCTGACAAAAAGATACCTATCGGAATAAAGGTGTGGAATGTCGACAAGAAATTTGGCGACATCACTCCTGCATGCGTCGACACTTTGTCGCACATGTTTATGAACAGCATCTTCACTACTGGCATGCGCGGAGAATATAATTCTACGGGCAACCTTGGTGCACCTCGTATAGCGCGTATCTTCATCGACCGCCCTACCGACAACGAGCAGTTCATCTTCACTCAGCCTTATGATTTCTTCATCAAGCCGATAGAGCAGTATCAGTTTACAAATACTCTTTCGCCTTACACCAACCTCACTTACAACAACGCTGGCGACAAGACTAATGGCGAAGACCATCTCACAGCCAATTATGCTGTAAACGCAGGCAAGAAGTTTGGTGCAGGCTTCAAGTTTGATTATCTCTACGGTCGCGGATATTACCAAAACCAAAGCACATCACATTTCAATTATTCCATGCACGCCTCTTACCTTGGCGAAAGGTATCAGGCGCACCTCTTGCTGTCTACAAACCATCAGAAGGTGACTGAAAATGGTGGTATAACCAACGACGACTATATCGTTCATCCTGAGGCATTTAACGAGGCTTTCCGTACCAACGAAATACCAGTAAACCTTGAGCAAAACTGGAATCGTAACGACAATCAGCATGCTTTCCTCACTCATAGATATAGCGTAGGTTTCAAGCGCAAAGTGCCTATGACAGCCGAAGAAATCGAGGCTAAGAAGTTTGCCATTGCCTCACAGAAAGAGGCTGACGAACGCAAGGCTCGTGAGGCTGAGAGAAAGAAGAAACAGCAGAATGGCGACGACAATGATGACGACGAGGAAGTAAAGGTTTCCAAGCCTCTTACTGGTCGCCCTGACAATGCTCGCATAGCTGGTCCGGCGTTGGCAAAGAATGATAGCATCCATGCTGGCGACAGCAATGTAGCCATCGACAGCACCATGATAGCCTCTGCAGCTGAGCGCATCAAGGTGAACGGAAAGCAGGCTGCCGACTCGCTATTGGCTAAGGAAAAAGCTATCAACGAAGACACCACATGGATGAAGGACGAGTATGTGCCTGTTACAAGTTTCATCCACACCGTGCAGCTCGACAACTATCGTCGCATTTATCAGGCTTACCAAACTCCTGCAGATTTCTATGCCAACTATTATGATGTGGCTGAGAAATATTCTGGCGACTCGCTCTACGACTGCACTAAGATGATGAGCCTTAAAAACACCTTCGCCATTTCGCTGCTCGAAGGTTTCAACAAATGGGCAAAATCGGGCATGAAGATCTTCGCTGCCCACGAGCTTCGTCATTTCAAGTTGCCTGGAGCAGTTTCCGACATATCATACAACGAAAACAATATCAGCATCGGTGCACAGCTCATCAAGTCGCAGGGCAAAACCTTGCACTACAATGCTTTAGGCGAACTCTATGTGGCTGGCGAGGATGCTGGCAACCTGAAGATTGATGCTACTGCCGACCTCAACTTCCGTCTCTTTGGCGACACCGTGACGTTGGCGGCAAGCGGATTCTTCCATCGCATTAATCCTTCGTTCTACTATCGTCACTATCATTCTCGCCACTTCTGGTGGGACAACGACGATATGGATGCCATCATCCATAGTCGCATCGAGGGTCTCTTCGGTTATCGCAAAACTCGAACCACCCTGCGTGTGGCTGTCGACGAGATAAAGAATATGACCTACTTCGGACAGAGCTACACCACCACCGCTGACTTCAATCGCACATCTACCATGGTGGCTTCACGCCAAGAGAGCGATGCCATAAACCTCATCACAGCATCATTGAGCCAGGATTTCACCTTCGGACCATTAAACTGGGAAACGGTTCTCACATATCAGAAGTCAAGCAAGGAGAGCGTGTTGCCTGTGCCAACGCTCAACGTTTATTCAAACCTCTATCTGCGATTCAAGATTGCTAAGGTTTTGAAGTGCGACCTTGGTGCCGACGTGCGCTACTTCACTAAATATTACGCTCCCGACTATAGTCCTGCCATCGGACAATATACCGTGCAGGAGGGTGAGCAGAAAGTGGAGATTGGCAACTATCCTCTGATAAATGCCTACCTCAACTTCCACCTCAAGCGCACTCGTTTCTTCATCATGATGAGCCATGTTAATGCAGGCAGCGGAAAAGCCAACTACTTCTTCGCTCCTCACTATCCGCTCAATCAAAACTTGCTGCGATTTGGTCTTAGCTGGAATTTCTTCAACTAAGCTCGCTCTAACAAAATATAGAAGATAAAAAATGGAAACCAATTCACCACACGCTTGGTTCTTGGCAGCAAGACCAAAGACATTGACTGGAGCTGCGGTACCTGTGATGATAGGTATCGCCTTGGCTTTCCACGATGCAGGAACAGAAGATTTCAGAATCATCCCTGCCATATTGTGCATGCTCTTTGCCTTCGTGATGCAGATAGACGCCAACTTCATCAACGACTATTTCGACTTTAAGCGTGGCAACGACGACGAGACTCGTCTTGGTCCTAAGCGTGCATGTTCTGAGGGATGGATCACTCCTTCTGCTATGCTCAAAGGCATCATCGCCACCACTCTTTTTGGTTGCACCATAGGCTTGCCGCTCATCTATTATGGCGGCTTAGAGATGATAATGGTGGGCTTGGTATGCGTGATATTCTGCTTCCTCTACACCACCCTCTTCTCCTACCTCGGACTTGGCGACGTGCTGGTATTGATATTCTTTGGCATCATCCCCGTTTGCGTAACACAATATCTTTGCGCAGCCCCAACAGCTGGCGTAGGCATGCAAGGCATCAATATCGAAGGCTTGCTGATAGCTCTTGCATGTGGCATCGTCATCGACACCTTGCTGATAGTAAACAACTATCGCGACATCGACAACGACCGCCGTGCTGGCAAGAAAACTCTGATAGTGAGAATAGGCAAAGAAAATGGTCTCCGACTATATCTCGTTGCTGGCATTGTGGGTGTTGCCATCGTAGCCATCTCGTTGCTCATGATGTTTCCACTTTGGCTTAGCCTAATCTCGATAGTATTGCTGCTGCCATATCTGCTGTTGCACATTTCAACATACAAGGATATGGCAATCATAGGCGAAGGACGAGAGCTCAACAAGACATTGGGCAAAACGGCTCGCAACATGTTTGTCTTCGGACTCTCTACAGCCATCGCCATCGTGCTTTGCTCCACATTAATTTGACACCTTATTAATATAATATATGCAAAACCAAGTAGACCTCACCTTGATGGAATTTGTAGAGAAGCAGATACTGCCTCGCTATACAGCCTTTGGCGAAAGCCACGGACTATACCATGTAACAAGGGTTATCAAGAATAGCTTAGAGTTGGCACGCATGCTGGGTGCCGACATCAATATGGCTTACGCCATAGCTGCCTACCACGACTTGGGAATGGAGGGTCCTCGTGCCATCCACCACATCACGAGTGGCAAGATTCTCACAGCCGATGCAAGACTGAAGAAATGGTTTTCGCCTGAACAAATTAAGATTATGCGCGAAGCGGTAGAAGATCATCGTGCTTCTGCCTCGCATGCGCCACGAAGCATATACGGCAAGATTGTTGCCGAAGCCGACCGCGATATCGACATCGATACCGTTTTCACTCGAGCTATACAATATGGTATCGAGCATGATCCTGACAAAGACAAGGAGTGGCAATTCAAGCGCTTCGATAGCCACATGGAGGAAAAATACTCCAATAATGGCTACATCAAACTATGGATTCCCCACTCTCCTAACGAGAAAAAATTAAAGGAACTCCGCGACATCATTGTCAACAAGGAGCTCCTTCGCCAATATTTCGATAAAATCTACGACAAGATTATAGCTGGCTAAACGTCTTTTTGCCTTTAGCATAATATTTCCACAGAATGCTGAAAGGCGCTAATGGTGCAGGCGTATGCGATGCCGACATCACAAGCTTGCGATCATTATCAAAGTCGTGCTGCCAACGATGGAAATCTCTACGTCCGCGCCACACAGCCTTAGCCTCACCAAGATTGCGGTCTAACACTATCATCTTGAATGCAGCAAGATAGTCCAAGAATAGGCGCTTGCGCATAACAGGCTTCAAGTCTTCGGCTGGCAGATTCTTATACAGCATAGTCAGATTATTGCGGAAGTTCAAGTAAGTCTTCATAGGGTTGCTCTTAGGCAATGTGCCACCTCCCACATGATACACATAGCTCTTGGGCTCCACCATCAGCTTATATCCCAGCAATCGCAGACGCCAGCAGAAGTCTATCTCCTCGTTGTGGGCAAAGAATCGTCCGTCTAAACCATTGGCATGCCAATAGCATTCGCTTCTCACAAAGAGGCAAGCTCCAGTAGCCCAATGTATCTCCACGGCATCATCATATTGTCCGTTATCCATTTCTACGTTTTCCATAATTCTTCCACGGCAGAAAGGATAACCATACTTATCTATAAAACCTCCCGAGGCTCCGGCATATTCAAAGCTCTTGCGGTTGTGTATGGCGCGAAGCTTTGGCTGGCATGCTGCCACCTGCTTATTGGCATCCATCATCGCCAACAATGGCTGCAACCATCCCTCGCTCACCTCGATATCAGAATTCAGCAACACATAGAATTCTGCTTCTATCTTCTTCAAAGCCTTGTTGTAGCCATCGGCAAAACCATAATTCTTATCCAGCACTATGGTCTTCACCGTAGGGCAGTTGTCCTTTATCCACGCCATAGAACCGTCGGTAGAGGCATTATCTGCCACCCACACCTCGGCAAGTTCCGACGACTGCGCCACAACATTCGGAAGATATTGGCGCAACATCTTCTCGCCATTCCAGTTCAATATTACTACCGCTATTCGCTTCTCCATAATGCCGTTATCCTATAATCTCGCATTTCAATGCCGACTTATCGTGATTGAAATCCAAGAGTTTAACCTTTATAATCTGATTATCATATTCCTCGCGAGCCTTGGTTGCCGATAGCTCCACGCGCACATAATTGGCGGTGAAACCATGCATAGCCTTGCCCTTGGCAGCCTTCTCGAACAGCACGTCGGCTGTTGTGCCAATATACTTTTGGTAGAAAGCTATGCGCTTTTCTTCCGACATATCGAGCAACTGCTTTGAGCGTCGTTTCTTCTCTGCCTCGTCAACGATATATGGAATCTTCAGCGCCATGGTTCCTGGGCGCTCGCTGTATGGGAACACGTGCAACTGAGTAACGTCGAGCGACTGCAGGAAATCTCTACACTCCACAAACAGCTCTGGCTTCTCGCCTCTGCATCCCACCATCACGTCGACACCAATAAAGGCATCAGGCATCAGCCTCTTTATCAGCTCTATCTTGTGAGCAAACAGCGCCTTGTCGTAGCGGCGGTGCATCAGCTTCAGCACCTCGTCGCTACCACTCTGCAACGGAATATGGAAATGTGGCATAAAAGCTCGCGATGTGGCACAATATTCTATAAGCTCATCGGTCAGCAAGTCGGGCTCCAGGCTGCTAATACGATATCGCTCAATGCCTTCCACCTTGTCCAACGCCTTCACAAGGTCCACGAAGCTCTCGCCCGTAGACACTCCAAAATGTCCGATGTTCACACCCGTAAGCACAATCTCCTTACCGCCCTCTGCAGCAGCCTGTTTAGCCTGTTCCACCAGCGATGCAATACTTGGATTGCGCGAAAAGCCACGAGCATAAGGGATAGTGCAATATGTGCAGAAATAGTTGCAACCATCCTGCACCTTCAAGAAATAGCGTGTGCGATTACCTCGCGAGCAACTTGGCTGGAAAGTGCTAATCTCCTTTGTAGGCACCGAATGATACTGATGTTCCATACCCCACGCATCCGAGAGATACTGTATGAGGTTTGCCTTCTCGTTGGCTCCCAACACCAGGCTCACTCCTTCTATCTTGCTCACCGCCTCGGTAGAGAGCTGCGCATAGCATCCCGTCACCACAACAAAGGCTCCAGGATTCTCTCGCACCAAGCGGTGAATAGCCTGACGGCATTTGTGGTCGGCAACATCCGTAACCGAGCATGTATTTATTAGGCAAATATCAGCCTTTTCGCCCTTCTCTGCCTGCACCACTCCCATCTCTTCCAGGAGTTTGGCAAAAGTGGAAGTCTCCGAAAAATTGAGTTTACAACCAAGCGTATAGTAAGCCGCCTTCTTGCCTTGAAAAACCGAACTGTCTATCATATATAATAATGTGTCGTAAAATTTAAGATGCAAAGTTAGTAGAAATATTTCGATTGTGCAAAGAGATTACAAATAGATACACACAAATCGCCATTTTCATTCTTTATTCTCTCATTTTTTTAGTAATTTTGCATCCGTTTTCGCCCAAACGAACCATCGTATGGGTAATGGCTAACAATATTTTTCTAAAACACGTAATTAATCATATGGAGACAATGTTAAAGGATAACATTCTCAACGAAAACATTTTGCGCAGGTGTATGCCTGTAATCTTCACCGTCACTTCGGCTGGCGAACTGAAAGAAGGCAATGCCATGGGCAAAGCCGAAGGCTATATCCTCATTCCCGACAACTGGGAGATAGAGAATAGTGCCGACATAGAACTGCAGAGCGAAGAGACCGAAAACTGGGGAACTGTAAGAATCATGAAGCTCGACAAGGGCGACGTGGGGCCATACCGTATCATCAACGAGGACGACGAATTCATCGACTTCTTCCCAAACAGCAAACCTGCCGAGACTGTAGTAGAATATAGTCCGGAATGCAAATCGCCATACATCAAAGAACCTCTATATCTCGAAGGCGACGTGAAATTCATCAAACGCCAAGAGGGCAAAGAAGACAAAGAGATTAGAATGGCAATGGTGATGTTCCGCAGAGAGGATTCTGCCAAGTGGGTCGACGACGCTCCGCTTGGATATATCTATGGTCGAGCTCTGACCATGGACGACGACTTCGTGTGCCCTGTCAGAATGCTCCACCTCGGCATCTCGGCATCCGATCTTGTTGAAATCGTCGACAACGACGACAATCAAATATCCTTCAAGCTCCATTGGCCTCATGGCAAAGTCGAGGTGTTGGGACGCGAAAAGGTGAAGGGCGTTTATACCGTCGACAAGGCTTCGCTTGGTGCAAGCCGTGCCGTAACATGCGTATTCTCACCAAAGGGCACCAAGCGCAGCTTCAACGTCAGAATCATCATGCCTATGTCTGGCTTCTGCCTCACCCACGGCGAAGATACTATCGAGCAGGGCGTGTTCACCCTACCGTTCATGCAACTTGCCAACTATGGCTTCGAGTTCCCTGGCGGCAATGGCGACGACCGTCTCGCCATACTCTTCGAAAACAACAATACCACCTTGCAATACATTCGCACTCACAACGACACCCTGGCTGTGAGAAACATGAACGACATGCAGGAAAAACTTGGCGAAGTGCCTACAAGCGGCACCATGGCAGACCTGCTCTTAGGCGACGAATACATAGGCAATGTGCTTGAGAAAACAGCCGGCAACTGGAACAAAACCCGCCTAAACATCATGATCAAGCATAAGGACGAGCGCTGGCGCATACATCTTGCCAACTATCCTTACCGCCTTGAGTTCGAAGATGGCGAATGGACCGTTATGTCGAAAGCCTTCAAAACTCCAGTAACCGAAGCTCTGCCACTCATGGCTATCGACCTCGACATCGACGGCATCAAGTCTACAGGCATCGCACTTGAGCAAACTTCTGAAGGCAAATACATCTTGCCTGCCGAGGCAGCCGACTGGAACAACGTGCTGATATATTGCAAAGACAAGGGAGTGGTTTATCCAAAAGCATTCGAAATACACGAAGGCAGAAAGCGCAACATCGTCGACATGCTCGAAGATGGCTCATTCATGAATCCTGCTTGGCGCGACGTTGTCGAAGCCTTCGACAGAGCCGAAGAAATGGAATGGCCATACGATGCCGTGCCATGTCTCGACATGCTCTCCGACCTCCCTTCCCTACTCTATAAGTTTGCATTCCATGAGTTCATGCTCTCGCAAGTAGATGGCGACACCAGCCATCGCCTGGAGCGTCTCTTCAAGTTGCAAGCCGACCTTGCCTTCCAATGGTTCTGGCTTGGCGACCTCGACCGCAACCACAGCAAACTTGCTCATCTTATGGATGCCGACAACGCCAAGTTCCACACCCTCTTTACAGCCTGGATAGAGAAAACCTTCGGCTCTGCCGACGATATTCCTACCGACGACGAGTCTGTAAACATGCAGATGGCTTTGCTCTACAACCAGTTCGAGAGCTTCATCTCAGAGCTTGAAGCAAAGTCGAAGAACGACAAGACAACCGAAACTCCTGATGTGCTCGAAGTACGTCGCAACGTGCGCCGCATCTCCAAGGTCAGAGACCTGCTCCTCAACCACATCGAGGGCGTCATGCCTCTTTGGCAGGTTCCTCACGACGACCGCAAGGAGTTGCTCCACATCTATCGCAATTTCAATAGCGAGTTCTAATATTAATTGGAACTTAAAGAATAACACAAGGGTAGCAGCATCATCATCGATACTGCTACCCTTTTTGTAGTTAATAGCAAGTTGGAGAGATTTACGATTCTTTCAACTTATAAGCTGGCGTATCGTTGATATCTTCATATAGCTTGCGGTATTGTCCTTTGCTTATTCTTTCGACTATACCTAAGTTGACAATATTTGACAATGAAGACATAGCACTATTTCTGCTACTATAATTCCTCTCAAACTCATCAATCGTAAATGTTTCTGAGAGGCTTTCGAAGAATACGGCAAACTTGCTTTTGCGGATTCTTGGGCGCACATCTTCTGCAATCTTCTCCTTCGCCTGCTCTATCTTCGAGCCGAAGAGGTAGATCTGAATGTACATCAGATAGTCGCCTATGAGTTTCGCAAACTTCAGGTCGTCGGCTTGCACTCGCCACTTGCCAGTTTGTCTGAAGTTTTGATACTCTCGCATCACGATTCTCGGTATGGTGTAGCGCATCATGTAGATAGGCACACGCTTGCGGAAATAGTCCACCAACTCGTCGTCCTCCAGTCGTGCCATGTCGCATTGACGCTTGCACCAGTCATAGCAATAGTCCACGAGTTCAGGAACGTCTATCTCGCCCTCTATATCTTGCAATATGGCTCCCCATTTTTCCAAAGGCGAGTCTTCTTCGATGGTCTTTTTTCTGCCCGATTTGTCTATCATTTTGTAATCATTATTCGGCATTACCCAGATAGACAGTCGGGTTACAAAACCGTCGTTGATGTCGCCTTGCGCAAGCTTCTTGCGGAGTCCGTCCATGGTGGATGTCATCACCTGGTTCCAGTTACATTGAATGATACCGTTCGTTGATTGTGCGTTGGCAAAATCCACGCCCGCATATTCGTTTTGGAACGACTTTAGCTCAATATCGTGCTTGCCTGCCCATGAGCCTACTTGCGCTCTCAGGGCGGTAGCCAATTCCGACTCCATGGTGTATAGATGCAGGTGCATCTCTCTGCCCTGAACTTCCGCCTTGGCATCCATAGAGCGCTTGTAGAACACGGCATTCGAGATTGACGAGGGCACATAGCGGATTACGGGATGCTCCACAGGCAGCGCATCTTTCTTAGCCTCTTTCGACGACTGCTGGCGCTTCTGCTGTTCCTCCTTCATCTGCTGCTCCCATGCTCGTCCGGCAGCATCTTGGTCGCGGAGCAGCTTCATTATCGCCTTGTCTTGGCGAATGGCAAACGATTTTCCCGACGCAGGATTACCTATCACATACACTATATACGAAAGGCGATAAGGGTTGCCATCGTAATGATACCAATAGCATTTTGTAAGATAAGTTCCGAACATGGCTCCTGCCGTCAGCACTCCGCCAAGCTTGTTGAAATCGTCAATATCTCTTACCGCCTCCTTATATCCTCCGTCAAGCAGAGGTTCAAGCTCTTTCCACCAATATGCGTAGTCGATTCGAGCTTGCTCCACAGGGAGTCCAGACTTTGAGGCTCCGAGGTTGATACCACAACCCTCACATGCCATTCGGATATATTTGGGGAATCCTGCATAGGCAGGCTGAGATATATTTGAACTGACGATATCTTGGATTTCCTTGATTCCTCGTTCGCTTGCCACTTCGGTTCCAGCCTTCGACAGCATAAGCACATGCAGCAGGAGTCGCTTATCGAAATCGCAGATGTAGCGAAAATTCCGAGCCATTGACAGCAGCCATGCGTGACGCGTTCCAGTACCAGGGTCGCCATTTTTTTGCTTGACATATTCTTCGACAATCTTACGGTATGGCACCTTTTCAAAGCAGATGTTTCCTTCTTCATCTCGTTCCAGGTTTTTGCAGTTATTTACATCCCAGTCGTCGCCAACTTCTTGTCCAGCCACGCTCCCAACCTTAGCTGCAGGTTCATCACACGGCTTACTATCCACTCCATTGCCAACGCCACGGCCCCAGCCATTACCATTACCACTACCGGCACTATCAGCACCAAACAAACTGCCAGATGAGTCGCCAGTTCGGTAAGCGTCGCCATATTTTCTTTCAAATTCCTTGTTGTCATAAGTAAATATTTTATCGTTGATATAAAGTATGTCGTCGGTTGTAGAGATGAACGACAATCTCGAAGCATCCTTGCATGCTTCATCGGTTTCCATGCCCAGTTGCGCAGCCAGCCATCGAGCGTTGTCAATCAAGTTGCCACGCTCGGCATCAGCCATCGCCACCAGCTTTAGTCCCAAGCCCGAAGGAGTGACGTAGGCAAGCAGCACTCCGAGTTGTTCCATCCTCGCCCGTGAGCCCCAGTCGGCATATACCTGTCGTGGATTTTCCACATGGTCGAAGTCGCACATATACAAGCCGTTAAGCTGCGCTGCACTCTGTTTGCGCCATCTTCCCGGTATGCCTCGTTTGGATTTCGACTCCACAAATGTGGCTTGAAACAACATTCCCGGCAAGCCCTTTTTCAAGGCTTGCCTCTCCCTTTCTGCTTTCTTCCTCACCTCGTCGGGAGCATCGGGGTCGAGGGTGGTCTTTGTCAGCCTACGAATTTCGCAAATCTTCTCCTTTACTCTTGCGTCTGCGAAGCAGGCGTAGAAGTCTTGGCGAGTTGCTGTCTGAGTTGGCTGAAGTAGGTTGCGTTGGATGCTAAACATTCTGATGATTTGTATAAAAGGTTAACAATTTTCTGAGTTAAATTCAAGTACAGGCGATAGTCTACGTTGATGGTGATTTGCAGCATACCCTTAGAGTTAGCCACAATTTTCAGCTCGTCGTTGTCCATCAGCCGCTTTCCCTTCAGGGCAGGCGGCAGCTTGTCTGCCCCCATACCCTTAGTGAGTTTCTTGAAGTCTTCGAACATCTCGGCAGCAGGATCAACAGCGTTTTTGTCCACCACCAGGTGGCACACCATAGACTGCTTCTCCACGCCAGCCGTTTCATACATCTTCGACTTCCTTGATTTCCTTACGCTTCGCTGCACAGGCTCGCCCTGCTGCGATGGTGTAAAGTCGAAACTGTTGTCAGGATTTATCGTAGCCGTGCCACGCACCTTTATTGCTTTTGTCTCCATTCTTCCGGTTCATTAATTGTAATTGTTATTGCTTTCTTTTCAGCCTTAAGCTTCTCCATCAGCGCATAGAAAGTCTTGGCGCTCGATGCTATAGTTCCCTCGATGGGGTTGCCCGTGATGACGTATGGTCTGCCCACCAATATGCAGCCTTCGGTATCTTTCGAGGTGTTGCCCACGTGCATCATTATACCTTGGAAACCAGGCACATCCATCAAGTATGGCATCACCTTTTTAAACTTCTGCGATGGCGCCATCATCACCCTGTAGTTGCCAGCCGGAATGGCAGTCTTGCCCTTCACTTTCTCTTCCCGTCTTAGGTTTCGCCAGCGTGGTTCCAAGGTGTGGCAGAAGTACACGCCGTTTATCATCAATATACCCTGAGTGAAGTCAGCGCCACGAAGTTGTCGCAAAATTTCCATTTCAATCATGATTACACGAAAGGCTTAAGTGAAACAATCTGAATGTTGTTAAATTTCCTTGCACCAGGCTCTTTGCCTTGCGACACACGGAATGTGACCTCTGCCTGCCAAAGAGTGTAGTTGGTGTCCACATGAGCGAAAGCCTTTGCAGCATCGCCAACCATTTCAGCCACCATCGTAGCACTACCGTTAGTTATCTCAAACTCTCTCTTTGCCAACAGCTTTACGCTGCCGTCAGTCTGTGTGAGCGGTATTTCACGAAGCTCACCGATACTCAATATTTTTACAAGTATTTCCATGTCTTGAATATGTATTTTTGTGATTAATGTTTCATCCGCTTTTTTCGCATGCACATGGCGCCATAGATATTTGCACGAGCGAAGCACGAATGTTGTCTGTTTGACAGTTGCAAAGTTAGAGCATAAGCAAGGCTGGATAAAGAGAAAAACAAGGCGATTCAAGCTTTGTCCGATGCTTCCGAAACAACAAACACTTTTTGTCCGTGGTGTCCTGATAATTGCACCATGGTGTCTTTAACTGAATTTCCGATATTATCTTATTATTTGCATTAAAACAGCACTAAACATGCAATAAATTGGCAACAAAATAACTTATGTTATGTCCATGAAAATAAGCACTTTACACAGCATAAAATCCCACTTTTGTTTTATAACTTTGTAATGCGAGCACATGTTGTGCCGCATAATATTTTTATTAATTATGATACAAAAAAGCTCTAAAGCTTTTACAGCTGTTGATTTGTTTTCAGGATGCGGAGGACTTTCACAAGGGTTTTCTTCTGCGGGTTTTAACATCGTTGCTGCTGTGGAATTAGACCACAACGCTTGCATCACTTACAGGAGTAATTTTAGTCATCCTGTGATAGAGGGCGACATCACCCAAGATGACGTAAAGCAACAACTCTATAGCACCATTGGCAACACCAAAGTTGACGTGGTTATTGGCGGACCTCCTTGTCAGGGTTTTTCAACCTCAGGCAAGCGCAACGCCGAAGACCCTCGCAACAAACTATTCCATGTATATAAGGATATAGTTTCGACGCTACAACCACAAATGGTGTTGCTCGAGAATGTGAAGGGCATAACCACGATGAGTGGCGGAAAGGTTGTTGAAGCCATACGCCAGCAGTTTGCAGACATGGGCTACACCATTTATATGAAGGTGCTTAATGCTGCCGACTATGGTGTGCCGCAACTGCGCGAGCGTGTGATATTCATAGGGTGCAAAAATGATTGCGGAAATCCATTCCCCGAACCTTTGTACACACCCGACAATTATGTTTCGGTAGCCACAGCCATTGGCGACCTCGAGTCTCAACCTTTCAGCTATGACTTCAGCCACGAGTGTCCTAACCACTCATTGGAAATGAAACATCGATTAGCTACTGTGAAAGAGGGCGAAGGCTTGTATGCCAATCGCAAGGATTCCTGCCGAAAACTTTATTGGTCGAAACCTGCTTTCACCATAAAGGGCAACCATGGCAATTGCGCCATTCACCCACATCAAAACCGCACTATCTCTGTACGCGAAATGAGTCGTCTGCAATCGTTTCCCGACGATTTCGACTTCTCGCATGTGGCGAAACAATATCAATATGTGCAAGTTGGCAATGCCGTGCCACCACTTATGGCAAAGCATATTGCAAACAAAATGTTGACATTGTTGTAAAAAAATCCGTTTCCTGTTCATGTCATATCGCAGAAAAGTGTTACTTTTGTAGCATATTTGAAAACGACATGACTGAACAGGAAACTTTATTGAAAGATTTCAACGACTACTTAAACGAAATTAAAAGTATAAGCAGTAAAGCACGCGGTAACTATATATCGTGGGCAAGATACCTTATGAAATATCATCATCTGGACGAGATGAACGATGAGGAAGATATAAACAAGATTCTCAATATAGAGTTATCTCGACAGCATTTGCCAAAACGCAAGATTTACCGCACTATCCACGACCATAGCAATTTCAAGTCTACGCTCAGACGTTTTCTGCCATTTATGCAATGCTACAGACAGAAAATGGAATTGGAGAAAACACTCCATATCGACGAGATTATTGACATGATAGGACAGGTGGACACTTATCGTAATGCGGAGGTGATAAACGAAGCTGTGAGGCTCATCGTGTTTCAAAAAAATATCATTCTTACCGACGAGCAAAAGAATCGTATGACCGAGAACCTAAGAAAATATCCTGCGCAAGGCAATTGCTATGTGCAGCATTTTGGACCACATTCCAATGCTAAAGTCATAAACACCTAATCCTCCCACTCTATCTAACCATACCGCTATGAGCGAAAAATATCAGAGCAAATATCAGCAGATATTCCACAAGGATGCAAACTGCGTAGTGATGAACGACCCTCATTTTCATGCTCCAGTAACACTCAATGCCGGAGAGGTTAAGGGCGTACCGGCATTTGACAATGAGGATATCGACGACGAGATAAAAGAAGACGGCGACGAGGCTTTGCCGTTAGCCCTTTCCAACATTATTTTCAAAGAATCCCTCTTTCATCAAGAACAAGAATTTCTTGATCTTAAAGCCACCATTGCCAGTTATGTTTCTACTTCAGCCACAGCCACAAGCGATTGTATTGTAGCAAACAAGATGTGTGAATGGTACTACATAATGAAAGCTTTAGACGAGGCTAAGTTTTTGAATAGTGACAAGACCGACAACGCATCGTTCGTTAGGCAGATGATGGCATGGTTTCCTGATATCCTTACATCGAGCAAAGACAGCGAAGACAAAACGGTGCGCAGCATAGCCAAGGCAATATCTGACGAAAGAAGAAAATGGCAGAAAGCCAATAAAAACATAGAGCCAACTATCAGGGATATGGGAGCATTGGCGCCACATACCGACGTTAGTCGCCACGACTGCCAACGAAGAATACGCACCACAATAGCTCTTTTCAAGGCGCTTGAAAAAATAAAAAGAGGTTAGGGCTTTGATTATAACCTTAACCTCTCTCTATATATATGGGGGTTATTCAATCTCTTGAATAATTCGTTGTTTCCTAAAATTAATCTGATCGCATAAGTTTTGCAAACAAGCATCGCTCTCTATATCGAGATTAATATAGTTTTCCAACTTCGGCATGAAAGCATTGCGACTACCAACAATCCCAAATGATTTCTCAATATCAGGAAACGAGGGAGCATGTAAGATTCCGCATTTGACAAATGCCGCCATCACAATAGCAGCTTGCTCGTTTACCTTATCTTTCATCATGTCTTTCATATATTCAAACCATGCTTGACGTTGGCTTCCTATTCCTATAATATAGCTTAGAACAGGATTAGGATTATTGCGATTCTTTCTCGGTCTGCCACATTTCTTTTTCACTCTGGGTTTTGCCTTCGATGCCTCGGTGCCAAGATATCCACATAGCGCCATACACGACAACACCTTCATCAAGAGATGATTATCGAGATGCAAATAGAAAAGTCGTACTGCAAAGGTTGCTCTATTTTTATACATTTCGAATGGCAACCTTTTTGCCGCTTGCTCTACCTCGCTAAGCACATAGTTGGTAGCCTCGGAGCGGTGGTTGTCGCGTATATCGCGCTTCATATCTTTTACCAAAGCTTCATAGGCTCTTTTCAGGGTTACGGTATCGTGGTTAAATGGAATATATTTTCGCACCAACGCCCTCACCTCTTCTACCGGGTGTTTGTCCAGCATCTCATATATCTTATGTCTGTCATCGTTAGTCTCTTTCGAGAAACTAAATACCATAAGATTGTTATACTCTTCCAACAAAGGGATGATGTCGGCAGCATTGTTGATACCTAATTCAAGAAACGATACAAGCGAGTCGACAGTATCATTTAACTTCGACAACTTCTCACTCGAAAAAGTAATGGAGACAGGATAATTCCAGTTGTTGAATTTTTCGTTTATAGACTCTTTTGTAGGAGGCTCGCCATAATTATTAATTTTTACCAGCATGGCATTGCCATCCTCGGAAAATCCAACCACCTTGCCGTTCATGCAGTTTCGATCCCTTTGAACTAACTTTTCAAAGACACAGTAATCGTCGTTGTCTTTTTTTCTAACATAACCTATCCGCTTACCATTAAAAATTGCCTTCACAGCCTTTTGGTCATACTGATTGTCGGGTTCCATCTTTAGTAGCACAGCCCTGCCATTGGCTTCGCTCATAAAGCTGCTTAGAGTATTTTTCACATAGTGTTTCATTCCCACCACAGATATTGTCAAATCACTTGAGCAGGTAGGAATAGGGGTTAATTCTGTCATTATTTTATTATTAAATTATTTTTATGTTATCCTTATCATTATTATTTGTTACTATATCGTCGAAAAGATTAAGCTGACGCAAATTCGACTGCACCTCTGAGGTTTGAGTGGCTTTGTTTTTCTTTACCACAAGGCTCTGCTGCTTGAGCATAATCTCTCTTACTGCTTCCGAGCAATCGCAGGCAGCAGCAGGCATCACAGTCTCGATATCATTAAACAGCCGAATTAGCGAGCGACCAACTGCCCAAGCAAGGTTCACAGGCACAGCATTGCCAATTTGCTTGTATTTGTCGCTCATGGTGCCCATAAATTGCCATTCATCAGGGAACGTCTGAATGCGAGCATACTCACGTACCGACAAAGGGCGAGTTTCTACAGGATGGCAACGCTCCGTTTGCTTCTGACATGGCGAGCAGGTCAACGTGAGCGATGGTTCACTCATCGACAAACGACGAGCCATACCGGTTTTGCCACCACCAAGAAGCCAGCTACCACCCATATATTCGCGAGCCACTTCTTCGGGCAGATTACGCCAATCGCCACCCTGTGGCACCAGTTCCATAACCCTTTTCTTCTTTTCAGGATATGCAGCACCTTCTGACTGTGGCACCTCGCTATCATAGATTACTCCAGGGAAAAAAGCATCGTGCAAAGTAAGAATGCGCTCATAGGGCGAAGGCCAACGAAACTCCACATGCTGAGCAATATCGTTGCGAATGGCTATCAATATCAGTCGCTCGCGCTTTTGTGGCACCTGATACATGATGGCTTTCAGCACATGTGGCTCAACCAAGGTATAGCCCAATTCGGCAATTGTATTTTTTATTGTTTCTATGGTGCGACCATCATCATGCGAGGCAAGTCCTTTCACGTTTTCGCCCATAAACACCTTGGGCTGAATCTCTTTCACCGCTCTTGCCAATTCAAAAAACAAAGTGCCTCGAGTGTCGCTAAAACCGCCCTGCTTGCCAGCATACGAGAATGCCTGACAAGGGAATCCTCCTGAAAGGAAGTCAACCTTTCCTCTAAGCGGAGTGAAATCAATATGGCGCACGTCGCCCTCTACAACATTCCAGTCAGGTCTGTTCTTTCGCAGAGTGTTGCATGCTGAGGTATCAAATTCATTGAGCAGCACATGGTGGAAACCTGCCTTAGCCATACCAAGAGCCAAACCGCCTGCACCAGCAAATAATTCCACAGAATTAAACTGTCGCACAGGAGCAACTTCAAACTCTTCGCTCCAGCGGTTTTCAACCATAGCCTTAGCTTCCGGGATGTCGAGCAAGTCGCACATCTCGAAACCTCTCACGCCATCGCTATCCACACACGAAGGGTAGACACCACGGCGAGCCCATGAAGCCGTTACAGCAGCACTCGTTCCGGTGAGTGCAGCAAGATTATTTATGGAAATAAACATCGTTTTATTACAATCCTCCCTTTTCCTGAATTTCTTCAGCTAATTCTTTTACCTTATCTAATATCAGCTTGCTACCATCAATCTTGTCTTCTTCTACCACTTCGCCAAATACCTTAGACAAACGATAATAGAAGTTACGGTCGCCTGTGAGATGCTCCCAAAAATCCACTCCTGCATAAACAGGATAAGTAGAAGCTATAATCTTATAGTTAGATGACAGGTTGTCGCCATAGAGCACACCTACTATCAAATCGTCAAAATTCAGTTTCAGATGATCGATGCGTGCCTTGCCCATCAATTTTCTGAAATGCCCGAGAATGGTAGTTACATCGTCATTATTAATAGTCTGAGGACCCGCCTTGCATTGGCAATACTTCCTTCTGCCATCCAGAGCATCCACAAACTCTATATCAATACCATCAATGCCCGAAGCACCGCCCGTAATTTGGCTAAGCTCAGAGATGAATATCTGAGTTTGCATGCCAAACGTAGTGTTAAGGCTGGTACCAAGAACACGAGGATACACCAAAGCCTTGGCCAACGACTCAGGCGTGGTGTCACCACACAGAAACGCAGCAAGATAGTTTATCAGAAAGGGATTCACATTGAAGTTTTTCAACTCCAACTTCTTCAAGTTGTTGATATGATTCGGTATTATAGCCGTACGGAAGAAGTTCTTTCCGCTCTCCAATATCGCCAGTTTCTGATTTTCGTCCATGACTACTATTCTTATTAAATTAATATATGTATGCTTCACATCATTATATTATCATGTGCAGCTTATCTTATGCAAAGATAATATTTTTTTATGAAAATTCAAATACCATCATATTGAAAAAATTAAGAGTTTAGATTTTTTATCTTTGAACATACTAAAAGTAGATTTACCAAAAGAGCAAAGAGTAAAGGGATAGACTATAGAAAAAACACAATAGCAGGCAAAATTACGCAAAAAGTCAACTTTCTTAGGAAAAGCGTCAACGACATCAGGAATACTCGTCAACGAACTTTGGAGTGAAAGTCAACTAAATCAGTACGGAATCTGAAATGTTAAAATCAAGAGATAAAAGAGAGTCAACCTTATTCAGGAAAAGACAAGGAAAAGACAGAAAGTGGTCATTAAGGTCATTTGT
>OQWM01000697.1_pt1 | contig 21968 bp, 19 predicted proteins | sample 1691531 | NCBI WGS metagenome assembly OQWM01 (sample SAMN03418257, study PRJEB22391) | human gut metagenome | biome: human-gut; feature: organic feature; material: feces | host: Homo sapiens | place: Tanzania | collected 2013-01
AAAAGTCAACAGGTCAACGAGTCAACAGGTCAACGAGTAATAGAGTATGGATGTTTTAAAAAATTGGTGGTAATGGGTTTTAATGGATAAAATAGGGTGTGAAAATCGGATTAAATTAGGGTGTTCGCAACCCCCACGCTACCCTCGGTGATGGTATTGTAGGGGGAATAAAAAATGCCTCCGAGTGGGGGTGAACCCTCTCGGAGGCGGAAGTTATATCTGTGTTAGATTAATTCTTGGGAGAATTATTTAACTTTTTCATAAATATAAACTTCGTGGATTTCCTTGGTGTAACCTTCGTTAGCGAAAGGACCTTGGCTCATACCGAGGATGATTTGAGTACCACGGTTGTTGAGAACGAGGAGGTCGTCGGTAACTGGGTCGATGCAAAGACCTTCGATTTCACCTGCACGGCGGAAGTCGGTCATTTCGCGGAGCAATTCTACTCTGCCACCCATAGCGCCACCAGCGATCTTGCCTGTACGCTTAACTACCTTACCTGCCTTGTCGGTCTTAACTGACCAAGGAGTATCCTTAACAGGTTCAGTACCGTCAACGAGACCAGTGTAAGGAGCACCAGTGATGTCCATCTTGTACACGTTGTCGGCGATGTGATAAGTAGATTCACCATCGTCAGCAGCGAGAAGCATAGTACCATCAACGATGAAGATACCTTGGCACCAGTATGGTTCAGGACGGCATTGTACCTTAGTGTAGTATTGCTTAGTTTCGAGGCTGTAAGCATATACATAGCGGCTGTCAACCCAGTCAGAGAGCCATACGAGGTTGCGTTCGCGGTCAACTGCAACACCAGAAACTTCAACTTGACCAGATTCTGGACGCCAAGGAATACTTTCCACATATTGGAGAGTGTTAGCGTCGTAGATGTCAACAGAGATGTTCACGCCACGGCCGAGGTTGAAATATTCGTTACCGGTGTAGATCTTGCCATCGTAAACGTCGATGTCGCCGAAGTGGTTAGCACCACCCTTTGCTGGATCTGGGTTGTTGAACAATGGGTCGATGAACTTGCCAGTCTTTTCGTCCTTAGTCTGAACACGCTTCTTAACGAGGTTCCAGTTACGGTCGAATTTGTAAAGACCACGGGTGTCAGATACGTAGAAGTAGTCCTTGTCAGCAGCGATACCTTGACGGCCAGGAACTTCAACAACTTTCTTCAAACGGTATTCAGTACCGAGGTGTTGAGCGTTTGCCAAACCAAATGAGCAAACAGCCAAGAGAATCATTAATTTTTTCATAATAACTTTTTTAAGTTTTTTGTTAATGAAATTGTTTTATAAAAATTTGGTTAAGAGTTTACTTCAAGTAGGATAATTAGAATTTGAAGAGACCCATGAGTTGAACTTGTTCGCTGTTCTTCAAACCACCAGCTTCCTCAACTCTGTCGCTGTACATGAAGTGACCATAGTTGAGTTGGATCTTCACATTCTTGAAGAGTTGGTAAGTACAGCCTACGAGAATACGGTTGTAGTTGCAACCAGCAGAAGTTTTGTTCACGTCGTCTTTGTACATATCCCAACGCACGAGTGGAAGGAACTTGCCAGCGTGGTAGCCTGCGAGTACGTAAGCACCTTGTTCGTCAACGTAAGTTTTGCCATCCTTATCCGACTTCATGAAGCCGTATTCAGCGCGGAGGTCGAGACCGTTAGGATCGTTGTACCATGCACCCACAACGAAGCGGTTCATTGGCATGTACTTAGATACGCCTTGGCCAGGAGCAGCACCACCAGCGAGAGCTTGTGGGTTGTATTCACCCCAGTTGTAAGTAGCCTTCACGTTGAAGTTCTTGAAAGGCTTGATAGTTACGCTTGCGTAGATGTCCTTAGTGTTGTTGTTGTCGTCCTTGCAAGGAATAGAACCGTTGGTCACAGCGAAGTCGTAGTGGAAGTACTTGTTGATGTCACCGATGAGCATAACGCCGAGGTCACGACCATAGTCTACGAAGTTGTAAGAATATGGGTTGCGGCAAGCGATGCGGTAAACGATGTTAGAGAAGTCAACAGTTTCCAAAGTAGCTGGAGAGATGTCGTAGTTCTCGTAACCGAGTGGAGTGTAGAATTGACCGGCGCGAACCTTGAATTCTGGGCAAATTTTCCAAGTAGCGAACGCGTCCATCACTTGGATGTTCTTCTGACCGTTACCGTTGGTAGAACCAGCGATACCGTTGAAAGCTTCGATTTGGAGACGGAAGTCTACGTTTTCAGACACCTTACCGTCCAAGAGCAAGCGGAGACGCTTAGCTTGGAAAGAAGAGGTAGAAGCGTTTTTGTTGCTGGTGTAGTTCCAGCCAGTTTGGAGGTAACCAGAGATTTTCACTGGCATTTTTTTCAAGAAGTCAGCAAAGTCACTTTGTGGTTCAGCCACAGGTTCTGCTACAGCTTCAGCTGTTGGCTCAGCGATTGCTTCAGGAGCCACTGCTTCTTCTGCAAACATAGCTGGAGTTGCAAGAGCAGCACAGCTAAGAAGAGTAAAGATTGATTTCTTCATAATTTTGAAAATTTAGTTAGTAGAAAAATTTTGATTATCTATATATTTTAGAGTAATATATATTCGTAGTTATCGTTTATACAAGCCTTCGGTTATTTCGTAGTTTCTATAAATTTTTTATGCCATTAGTTATAAAAAAGCAAAATTTATTCTTCGCAAAGATACGAAACATTTTTCAAAACGAAAGCGTTTTTTCAATTATTTTTACTTTTTACGCGATTTTACGAGCAATTCGCCAAGCACCTCGATATTTTCGGCTGTCAAATCGGGGTTTGGGTCGTTGGCGATGGCTGTTTCCAGAGTGGTTTCGCCACTGAGCACAAGCACTCCGAGCGAGCCAGCGTTTTGAGCAGTAGCCACATCGGTGTAGATGCGGTCGCCCACCATTGCCAATTCGTCGCTCTGGTAGCCGTATTTGTCGCGAATGCAGTAAAGCATATTTGGATTGGGCTTGCCAATCACCACATCGGGCTTGCGCTTGCACGCGCCCTCAATCGCCTTGCAGATTGAGCCACAGTCCACGAGAATCACCTCCTGGTCGGTTGGGCACACCCAGTCGGGGTTGGTGGCGATGTAAGGAATATCGGCTTTCGATGCCCACCAGGTGGCGCGGCACAGGCGTGAATATTCCAAAGTGGTGTCGAATGCCACTACCAGCACATCAGGACGGTCGGCAGGATCGTCGGCACACAGTTCGAAGCCAGCTTTCACAAATTCCTCTTGCATACTTGGAGTGCCGAGGGTGAAGAGGCGCTTTGCTTCGGGGTGGTGCTGCTTGATGTAGTCGATGGTGGCGAGCGATGAGGTGTACATTTGCTCGTCGGTGGCGTGAATACCCAGTTTTTCGAGCTTCAAAAGATAGTCTTTGTGGCTCTTGGTTGGGTTGTTGGTCAGGAACGAATAGCTGATGCCGTTAGCGGTGAGCGTGTCGAGAAACTTGATGGTGTAGGGAAACAGGGTTGATCCCATGTAGATGGTGCCGTCCATGTCGAGTGCCACATGCTTAATCTTGGCAAGTGCCTCCATCAACTTCTCTTCGCCCATTGGCGACATATATTTATTAAATTCCATAATTGCTGTAGTTATAAAATGTATTAAAAGGGAAAAGGTGATTAGGACGACCGGTGCCCTATTCACCTTTTATTGAATTATTGGTTATTCTTCGTCGTAATTGATTTTAGAAGCACGTTCGTAGCCATCGCGTGGAGCTGCCCACATTGAGATGAGCACAAACATACCGATGATAGCAACAACGATGATGGTTTCGAACACGCGGGTCCAACCAAATGCATCTGCCACATAACCAACGAGCAAACCGCTCAAACCTGATCCGAGGTAGCCGAGAATACCAGCGATACCGTTGGCACGAGCCGAAGCCTCTTTAGTGGCTTGGTTACCGAGTTCGATACCGATAAGCGCCTGTGGGCCATAGATGCAGAAACCTGCACCCACGAGCACAGCGGCAGTGACGGTGATGCCACAGTCGTCGGGCAAGAAGCGGAAGATGGTCATGAAGATTGCCGCACCAGCCATGCACATCACGCACATGCGGTGACCTTTGCCCTTGAAGATGTGGTCGGTGGCCCAACCAGCGAACAAGGTGCCCACGATACCAGCGATTTCAAACGCTGCGGTGGTCCAGGTAGCGCTCTTGATGTCGAGACCACGAGCCTCGGTCAAGAATTTAGGACCCCAGTCGAGCACGCCCATACGCACTACATACACAAAGAGGTTGGCAATACAGAATGTCCAAACCCAACGGTTTTTCCATACCATTTCCATTTCGAATTTCTTGCGAGCCTTTGCGCTCTTCTTGTTTTCGTTCAAGCCGCCGAGACCAGTGTCGGGAAGGTCGGGCAGACCCACTTCCTTAGGCTCGTCGCGCAAGCCGAGGAACACGAAAATCGAAGTCACCACAGCCAAGCAAGCAGGAGCATAGAAGCACCACTTCCACGCACCGATGTGCGCAGCGTAGGTGGCAGCCTGTTCCACAGCCTGAGCCTGGTCCACACCATTGGTGGTGAGGTTTTTGATGATAGTGTTAACCACACCGTCGGCTTGGCTCATGTCGGTACCCATTGTGCCCATAATGTAGCCGCAAGCCACCACAGCGAGAGCCGCACCGATAGAGTGTGAGCAGTTCCACACACTCATCTTGGTAGCCAACTGGCTTGGGTGAATCCAGTGTGGCAGGATACGCGCACATGGAGGATAACCGAAACCTTGGAAGTATTGGTTGAGGATGATGGTCACACCCATCAACATAATGAACATATTCACGAAGTCGGGGCCTTCATTCACGCCTGTGAACAAGGCGCTCAAGTTGGCACCGTAGCCAAACAGGAAGTTCGACAATGCGCAGAGGAGCAGACCTGCCGCCATTACGATACGCCCTTTCACACGGTCAACGAGGTAACCATTGATAAAGCGTGAAAAACCATACACCAGTGAGCCGGCGAAGATAATCCAACCGAAGCTCTTGTTGGTAACACCATATTCAGCGGTGATACCTGGCATGGCCACAGACATGTTCTTGCGAACAAAGTAGAACACGGCATAGCCAATCATCGTCACTGCGATGACGCGCCATTGCCAATTTAGGAATCGTTTCCTGTCTTTGCCTAACGAGGCATAAACATCATTTGCCATAGTTTATATAATTTTTAGAGTAGTTTTAATAGGATGTGAAGGGTATAGTTAGTTTTTATTTTGCTCTGCAAGATACTTCTCTTCCTTGTAGGTGAGTGCCATGAAGAACACTGAGAGGGCACAAGCGATGAGCAGGAGAATGAATGTCCAGTCCCAACCTGCGTTTTCAGCCACATAGCCAATCACCACGTTGGCGAGGATAGCGGTACCGAGCACATAACCCATGAAACCAGTCAAACCAGCGGCGGTGCCGGCTGCATTCTTTGGAGCGAGGTCGAGAGCCTGCACACCAATCAGCATCACAGGACCATAGATAAGGAAGCCGATAGCGATCAAGCAACCGATCACCACGGTGAAGTTGTTGAAGAATTGCCAGTAAACCACGATAGCCACAGCCACGAGTGCCATGAAGATGATGGTAGGCAATGCACGGCGGCCTTGGAACACCTTGTCGCTCAACCAACCGCAGAAGATAGTGCCGGGGATTGCAGCCATTTCATAAGCGAAATATGCCCAACCTGCTTCCTTCAAGTCCACACCTTGTTCCTTCAAGATGGTAGGAGCCCAGTCGAGACATCCGTAGCGCACCATATACACGAATGCGTTAGCGAAAGCGATGTACCAGAGCAATTTATTGGAAAGCACAGTCTTGAAGATTTCACTCACTGAAAGTGCCTTTTCATCAGCCTTGCTGTAGTTTTTAGAAGCGTGGCCGCTCCATTCTTCGATAGATTGGAGACCGCAAGATTGTGGGGTGTCGCGAATCATCAAGTAAGCGAGCACTGCCACGAGCACTGCCACAGCGGCAGGGAATGCGTAAGTACCGATAAGGAAGTAGTAGTCGGTGTTGGCACCATAGAACCATGAGCCGAACCACATAGCGCCGTACACAGCCATAGGGCCAACGAGTGCGCCACCCACATTGTGGGCGCAGTTCCAGAAACTCATCCATGTGCCACGTTCCTTGATTGAGAACCAGTGTGTCATCACACGGCCACATGGAGGCCAACCCATACCGTTGAACCAACCTACGAGGAAGTTGAGGGCTGCCATCAAAGCGATAGCCGCACCCTTATGTTCTGCGCCAAGCCATTGCACTGGCACAATCATAAACAGCATTGAGATAGCAGCACACACCAAACCGAGTGGAAGGAAACGCTGAGCGTTGCTTCGGTCGCTGATACTTGCCATCACGAATTTTGAGAATCCGTAAGCGATGGCGTTCATTGAAAGCACAATACCCAACTCGCCCTTTTCGAATCCGAAAGGAGCAAGCATAGGAATTGCCATTGAGAAGTTTTTTCTAACGATATAGAAACCGGCGTAGCCGATAAAAATACCAATAAAGACTTGCCAACGCAATTTCTTGTACTTTGCATCAGCTTCTGGGCCAGTCTGTGCAGGTTTCGCTGCTGGAGGAGCTAAAAAACTTGCCATAATTTAGTTTTAATTTTTTAAGTTTAGTTATGTTATTATTAATTTGTATCGACTGTTAATTTTGGTCAGCAATCCATAATCAGCTAACTGATGTACAAATTTAAGCTATTTTGACTCTATTATGCTAATTTTTTGATGCAAAAATGGCTCAAAAAATACAGCCAAAACAATAAAGTTTTCTCAATAGAATCAAAACAGCTTAAATTTCAGCCGGCACCACAGCATCACGCGCGATGCCGACCTCATTGTATTACAAAATTAATTAATTATGAATTCAGCTTAATTGTTGCTTCCACATCAAGTGCGTCGGCAATGATGCTGATAGGATTTTCTACGGGAACACCTGTTGACATTTCAATCTGCCACTTACAGGTTTCGCAGTCGGTAGCCACACAATCGGGAGCCACTTCCTTGATTTGCTTGAAGAGGCCTGAACCGATGGCTTGCGAGGTTTCGTAGTTCTCACGCTTGAAGCCGTAAGTACCAGAAATACCGCAGCACTGCGAATCGAGCATGGTGAAGTCGACACCAGGAATCATCTTGAGCAACTCGGTGCTGTAGAACACCCAGCCCATACGCTCCATGTGACATGCGCTGTGGTAAGCCACGCGCTTCTTATAGTCGCTGCGGAAAGCGAGCTTAATCTTGCCTTCGTCGAGGAGCTGGTAGAGGAATCGGGTAGCCAAGGTCATGCTTTCGCGCATGTCGGCTGATTCCATACCGAGCACATGCTCATATTCATCGCGGATGGTGAAGCAGCAGGTGGAACTTGTGCCAAGCGTCACTCTGCCCTCTTCCTTCGCCTTGCGAATGGAGTTGATGTTGATGCTGCCGTGCTTCTTTGCTTGGTCGTAGAGGCCGTTGGCAATTTTAGCTACGCCACAGCATTTTTCCTTGTCGAGCAGCTGCACGCCGTAGCCCACAGCATTCATAATCTTCACAAGGTCTTTACCAAGCTTAGGGAAGTTGTAGTTCACATAGCAGCCGTGGAAATAACTCACTTGCTTGCTGTATTGTGCTTGCTGAGCCTTGGCGTTGCGCTTATACCAGGTTTCGAAGCGCTGTGCGCTGTAAGCAGGGAACTGGCGGTGCTTGTCAACGCCAATGGTGCTGTGCATCACGCTCTTGGTGAGGCTCAAAGCCAAAGTCTTGTTCACGATTGGGGCAAAGCGGTTTGCCATCGTGCCCACGAAGTCGGTGCTGGCGAGAATGCGGTCGCGCAGGCTTGGCTTGTGGTTGCTGTATTTCATGCGGGCCACTTGAATGATGTCGCCCACCTTCACGTTCTGTGGACATGCCACCTCGCAGCGCTTGCAGTTCAAGCACTTTTTGAGGTTTTCGTCGAAGAACACTGGACTTTTCAGACGGTAGCGTTCACCGTCGGGACCGGCTTGCTTAGGGCCGGGATATGCTGGATTTACTGCCGACACTGGGCAATATACCGTACAAACTGAGCACTTCAGACACTGCTCAAAATTGAAAACGCTTTCGCTATTGATTTGTAAGTCTGCCATATCGGGTCGATTATTTTAAAATATTTTTCACTGCCTGCAATGCTGTGAGCATCGACACACCTGTGCCGTCGGCCATCTTCACGCGGTTGTGTCCGCTGAGCACCGAGCCCACTGCGTAGCAGTTGTTAATCACTTTACCATCTTTCTTCACATGAAGCTTTTCATCGGTAGCCACACCAAATTCCATATATGGCTGTGCCTCATACACGCCATACTTGGTCCACTGTCCGTGGCCGCCTTCGGCTGCGTTGACGTCGAGTCCGAACACTGTTTCGGTCACTTCGTCGTAGTTGCTGTTCAAGCCACCGCTCACGAATGACCCGCTTGCGAGGATAAAGTTATCGGCCTTGAGGCAAGTGTCGGTCAGATTTTGGGTGTTGATGCACTTGAGTGTGCCGCCTTCAATCACACCGCCAATAGCCTTGTCGCCAGTGAGGTGCACGCCGCCGCCTGCGATGAAACGCTTGCGGAGCAATGTTTGCACACGCACGCCTGGCACCGATGGTGGCAGAGTGGCAAGGAATTGCACATCGCACTTCACCTCGTCTTTCAGCTGCTGGCTGAGTGTGGCATCGGCGATACCGAGCACGGCAGGAAGAAGTGCCACGTCGTAGTTGCCGCCTTGAATCTGCTCATTCACAGCGGCAGCCATACGCTTCACCATGTCGGCGTTGCCCAGCACCTTAGCGATGTTGGAAGCGCGCATTTCTGTAGGGCTCTTGCGGGCAGCCTCCAGTTCTGGAATGGTGAAACCCTTCACATCCACCTCTGCACCGAGCTTGCGCAATCCGGCTGCGATAAACTTGGTTGGGAAGTCGAGATAGCCGATGATGTTGACCAGCGCCACCTTCTTCCAAGGAAGCTTGTCGGCATCGGCAAGTGAGGCGTAATCCTCGATAGTGAGCCATGCTGGCTTCACCGCGCCCATTGGGGTGATGCGGTAGTGGTTGGCTTTCGCGTCGCCGGTGGTGCGCACGCCCACTTCAGCGAGCAGTGCCTTAGCCTCGTCGGCGAGGGCTTCTACATTTTCACATTTTGAATATGGGTGATTGGCATCTAATTTAGCGATGGCCTCGAGTGGGTGGCTCACTGCCGCGCCCTGTGCATCGTATCCGAGCAGGTCGAATGTGCCAGAGTTGAAGTGCAGGGTGCTTTGACCCATGCTCACGATAGCCACACGCTTGCCGGCTTTTTGAAGTGCCAATCCGGCTGTCAGACCGCTAAGGCCTCCACCTATAATTATAGTATCGAATTTCATTTCATACCTCCTTCCTTTACAAACTGATTCACACCACAGAGGTCTTCATACACCATGGTGATGAGTTGAGCTTCGTTGAGGGTTGCGCCCCAAGCCACTGGTTTCATACCTTTCCAGCGTTCGTCGATAAAGTCAGCCAAGTCGGCAGCAGCCTTATCGGCGTGATTGCCTTGGCAGAGCAGACCGGCAGCACGGCAAGAGCAGAGCTGACCTTGGCAAGTGCCCATACCCATACGGGTGCGGCGGCGAAGGTCGATCATGTTGTTCACGTGCTGTGAATTAACGGCATAGTTAACTTCTGCAACCGAAACGCCCTCACATTCGCACACGAGTGCCTCGTCGAGTTCATCAGCGGGCTTCACGATTTCCTTGGTGTAGGTGCCGTGGCGGCCTTCGGCTGCCTTGTCGGCAAAGCTAAATGTGCGGAGTTCTTCTTCCGACAGCTTCGACTCAGAGCCTGGGAGTGGAGTGGTGGCTGTTTCGCAAGCCTTGTTCACACCAAGCTTCTTGCACACGAGGTCGGTCACCATTTCTGCCATCAGGCGGTAGGTCATCATCTTACCACCGGTGATGGTCACGAAGCCTTCCAGACCGTCGCGTGTGGCGTGGTCGAGTGTCACGATACCGCGGCTGATGCTTCGGCCGCTTGGGTCGTGGTCGCTTGCCACCAGTGGGCGAACACCTGCATAGGCACGCAAGATGCGTGTGGTGGCAAGTGCTGGAGCGAGTTGCGCACCTTCGGTGAGAAGCACTTCCACTTCCTCATCTGTCACTCGCATATCGTCGCAAGTTTCGATAGGTACACGGTCGCTGGTGGTACCGATCACACACACGTTGTCGTCAGGAACAAGGATGTCGGCGTTGGCTGGTTTGCGGCAGCGGTTAATCACCATGTTGTTGACACGGTGTCCGAAAATGAGCAAAGCACCCTTAGCCGGGAACATATTAACAGTGATGCCTGCCATCTTGGCTACGAGCATACCCCAAATGCCGGCGGCATTGATGGTGAGGTCGGCATACACTTCGCGGATTTCGCCAGTGTACTGGTCGCGCATCTTCACGCCCACCACACGAGTTTGGTCGATAATCAGCTCGGTCACCTCGTGGTAAGTAATCACGTCGGCACCATGTATGCGAGCGTCAACCACATTCGCCACGGTCAGGCGGAATGGATCGATTGAGGCATCGGGGATTCTCACAGCACCGATAAGTGATGGATTCACCGCTGGCTCAAGAATCTTAGCCTCTTGGGGGTCGATAATATCTGCTCTGATACCTGCGCGCTGGCACGATTCCACGAAAGTGGCTTGATACGCCAAATCGTCTTCTGGAAGTGTGATGAACAAACCGTCGGTTTCGTCCACACAATGACTTGCGATTTTACGCAAAATCATGTTTTCTTGAATACACTCTGTAGCAGATTCCTGGTCTGTCACAGCATAGCGTGCTCCACTGTGCAGCAAACCGTGGTTACGGCCCGTGGCACCTTGAGCAAAGTCAAAACGCTCGATAAGCAGCACACTCAACCCACGCATAGCGCAGTCGCGAGCAGTACCCGCGCCAGTGATGCCGCCACCGATTACGATGACATCATACTTGTTTTTCAGTTTCACATCCATTACCCTAAAAACGTTTTTATTGTTAGGTTGAAAGTTAGTTATAAAATCTATAGTTGTTCATAGAAAAAAATGGGAACCGAAAGAAAAATAGTTGTCGCCATTTTTGTTTCGCAACCTTTTTGGTTTTTTTTCGCAACAAATTTAGCACCTTTTTTGAAAAACGACAAATTTTTAGATATATTTCTCATTTATAATTTCATAATCAGCGAGATTCTTTGTATTTTTGTAGAGAAAAAGAGCGGATTTCAGTTGCGAAACAAAACTAAAATCCAAAAATCACGCAATACCGACATGACTAAAGAGCAACGACATCAAATCATCATGAACGCCCTGCTGAAAAAAGGGGCTGCACAAGTTACCGAACTTGCCGACATCCTTCAGGTGTCGTCGGTCACTATACGAAAAGATTTAACGGAACTGGAGAAAGAAAACAAACTTTACCGTAGCCACGGCAAAGCCATCATGCTCAATCCGTTTACCAATAATCGATCCGTGAACGAGAAGGAAAAACTCTTCACCGAGCAGAAAACGCTTATCGGCCGTGAAGCCGCAAAGCTCATCACCAACAACGACTCCATCATCTTGGCATCGGGCACCACAGTTCACGCATTGGCACGCAACATCGTGCCTAACGGCAGAATCACCGTGGTATCGGCTTCGCTGCAAGTGAGCGAAACACTCTCGGAGCACGAGAACATCGACATCTTGCAGCTCGGCGGTATGCTTCGCCACAGCTCACTTTCAGTGGTGGGAGAATACAGCGAGATGATTCTGAAGAACTGCGCCTTCAGCAAGCTGTATCTGGGCGTTGACGGCATCGACTTCGATTTCGGCTTCTCAACCACCGACATGCGCGAGGCTAACCTCAACCGCAAGATGATGCACACCGCACAGAAAACCATCGTGCTTGCCGACTCCAGCAAGTTTGGAAAACGCGGCTTCGCAAAAATCGGCGACACTGAGGAAATCGACATCATCATCACCGACGCTGGCATCTCACCAAAAGACCGCGCCACCATCGAAGACCTCGGCATCGACCTCATCATCGCCAAATAACGCACCCATCACACACTATATATAAAAGCCACAAATTCACCCCCGAATTTGTGGCCATTCCCCCCCAGTACAATGGAAGCGAGCCGTTGGAAATGGCTTTAGATGAATTTTGTCTGAATAGATATTTGATGCAGAGTTGTGACTGCGAGCCGTTGGAAACGGCATATTGTGGTTAACTCCATGCAAGCGAATGAAGCTCCGCAGGAGCGAATGAGCGCAGCTTGGAGATAGTGCCCACGAGTGTGTGAGCCTCGTAGAGGGTCGGTTGTGGTATTTGACTTGCTGCTACCACAACCGACCGTCTACGACGCTCACCCTCTTATTCTTGTCGTTCTCCAAGCTGCGCTCGCACGTTACTTCGTAACGCACGAGCTTGCATGGAGTTAACCACAATTCGCCATCTCCGATGGCTGTCACTCCACAACTCATCTCCACGCACTTTTGCGTTTTCCACAATTCGCCATCTCCGATGGCTGTTGCTTCGCAACTTACCTCCACACACTTTTGTATTTTTCATAGTGCACTATCTCTTGTGACCAGTTTCACGTATTCTCACATGACACCTGTTCGCCCAGACATATCATTTTCATTGTTTTTTTGTTATAAAACATTTGCAAGAGGCATAAAGAATGGTTACATTTGCCCAAAAAGAACATGAGCAAAGTTAACGCCCTATATCATATCGTTATCAACACCCACCATCGACAGAAAACCATCTGCGAAGCCCACTGTGAGGACATGTACCGTTATATATGGAAAGTAATCCAGAATAAGGGTTGCTACTTGTGTCGTATAGGCGGTGTGGAAAATCATATTCACATTCTTCTTGACTTGAATCCGACTGTTGCCTTATCCGATTTGGTGAGAGAAGTAAAGCAAACCAGTAGCGAATGGGCGAAATTTTGCGGACATTTCCCACAATGGAATGGCTGGGGGCGTGAATATGCCGCTTTCTCTGTTTCGTTGGAAGCGAAAAACGGTGTTATAGAGTATATCAAAAACCAAAAAACCCATCATGCCTATGTGAGTTTTGAAGACGAGTTTAAACGAATACTTCAGGAGCAAGGCATAGAATGGCACGACTATTTGCTTACATGACAAATTGCCTCATGTGATTGGGGTTATGTTTGGTGATTGTAATTCGTTGGAAAATGGCTTTAGATGAATTTTGACTGAATCGATATTTGATGCAGAGTTGTGACTGCGAGCCGTTGGAAACGGCATATTGTGGTTAACTCCATGCAAGCGAATGAAGCTCCGCAGGAGCGAATGAGCGCAGCTTGGAGATAGTGCCCACGAGTGTGTGAGCCTCGTAGAGGGTCGGTTGTGGTATTTGACTTGCTGCTACCACAACCGACCGTCTACGACGCTCACCCTCTTATTCTTGTCGTTCTCCAAGCTGCGCTCGCACGTTACTTCGTAACGCACGAGCTTGCATGGAGTTAACCACAATTCGCCATCTCCGATGGCTATTTCTCCACAAGTTACTGAGCCACGATCACTTTCTTTGCCACAGACCCTACTTTTAGGATATACAGCCCACTCAATGAGCCATTCTGCGACGTGACATCGCGGCCAGAAATATCATAAATGGCAAAATCCCTGTCACAAACTATGCCACCACACACCACTTTATAAGTGAAATCGCTGGCAATCGCAGTTTGGTCTACCCCTGTCGACACCTGTGGGAGGAACATTGGTCGAACTGGGTTTCCCATATATCTGCTGGTCTTACCCACCCATTTGCGGCCATCGTTATAGAGGCAAAATTCGATTGCTCTTTCATTAGGAATAAAGCCAATAACCGATTTCACCTGGTTGAGATCCGACGACCAAAAATAGGCGCGTTGATTGTAGTCGCGAACTTTATCCATCGTCATATAGCCGCAAAGATGAAAATAAATGGCATTTCCATTCGGTCCTTTCACTTCCCACACTCTATAGGATGAGTCGTCAGGATAAGCGACGAAGTTCACTTCACAGGTATTCAATAGTTCCTCAAATTCCTCCTTAGTGGGCATACGCCAGCGTCCACCCCACTTCACCTTTGCCACATCGTCCTCTGGGTCGAGGCGCGTTTTTTTATCGGCGTCGTTGTATTTCAGCACATGCTCCTCAGTGTCACAGACACCCCATTTGTATGTGTTTTTGGTGTAGCTATCCTTGGTTTCCACCTCGCCCCACGAGTAGTAGTCGCCTATATCCACAGGGGAGTGCGAGCCAATATTCTTGGTTGCCCACATGGCGCCACTGGGCAGTCCCAAATCCACATATTCATAGCCATTTTCCAAGTTATTCTGCGCCGCACTGGCTACCGACAGCAGCACTGTAATTAACAATGTGATAACAGATTTCATAAGTTATAAATTGTTTAAATGATGAAATTATAAATATATTTTTTCCTATACGCAAAGATAAAAAAAATTTCGTAACACACCTTATATTTTAATAAAAAAAGGAAATGATATGCAAATTGTTCCGAAGAAGATGCGATGAAATTCCGTGAGGGATTTTTTCGGTTCAGTGGAAAATTCCTGGGGATAGATTATGCAATGTTGCCGAATTGTGAATGGAATCAAAAACAAAAACATAAAAAACAGCCTTGGAGCAATGTGGAATGCTTCGCATTTGGCGGTGCGACTGTGCGCTTTGCGTCATTGAAAACGAGTTTCCATGCCGCCAACCACAAACCAAAGGGACGGTTCTTTTGGTATGCCTTTGGCATATACAAACCAAAAGAACCGTCCCTTTGGTTTGTGCAGGGGCAACTTGTATATCATTCCCAAAAAAAATCGGGACTGCCTGATGATGAGGCAATCCCGATTTTCGAGTATTTAAGGAAATGTATGTAAAATCTTACATTTTATGCGCGAGGAAGATTAATCGATTTCTTCGTCAGCTTCGTAGCCACCCATTTCGCGGATAGCGTTCTTGAGCATCACGTACTGTTGGAAGAGGTGGTTTACAGGCACTTCATCAACGGTGTAGTCGTGTTGTGGGCTCTTCAAGAAGAAGCTCAAGAAGCGTTGAGTGCCCCAGCGGCCAGCACGGTGTGCGAGGTCGATGAGCAAGCAGAGGTCGAGGCAGAGAGGTGCTGCGAGGATAGAGTCGCGGCAGAGGAAGTTGATCTTAATCTGCATTGGATAGCCCATCCAACCGAAGATGTCGATGTTGTCCCAACCTTCCTTGTTGTCGTCGCGTGGTGGGTAGTAGTTGATACGCACCTTGTGGTAGTAGTTGCTGTAGAGGTCTGGTTGTTCTTCACCCACGAGGATAGATTCGAGAGTAGAGAGCTTCGACACTTCCTTGGTGCGGAAGTTAGCAGGTTCGTCGAGCACGAGACCGTCGCGGTTACCGAGAATGTTGGTAGAGAACCAGCCGTTCAAGCCGAGCATACGAGTGCCGATGATTGGAGCGAAACCACTCTTAACCAAAGTTTGGCCAGTCTTGAAGTCCTTACCTGCGATAGGCAATTTCTTAGCTTCTGCGAGTTCCCACATAGCTGGAATATCAACGGTGGTGTTAGGAGCACCCATCACGAATGGGCAGTCTTCCATAAGTGCTGCATAAGCGTAGCACATAGATGGAGCCACGTGTTCCACATCGTTAGCCTTCATGGCTGCTTCGAGAGCTGCCACTGTGCCGTGATACTTCATATCAGGAGCAACATAGATTTCAGTTGATGCAGCCCAGAGAACCACAACGCGTTCCACACCGCTTTCTTTCTTGAAGTTACGGATGTCTTCGCGGAGTTGTTCAACCATATCCCAGCGGTCTTTGCATTGCTTCACATTGTCACCGTCAAGGCGCTTTGCGTAGTTGTGGTCGAAAGCGGCCTTCATAGGCTTGATGGCGATAAGCTCATCCTTCACTGGTTCGATGTCTTTTTCTTTGAGCACGTGTGCGTTGAGAGCACTTTCGTAAGCGTTAGCAGGATATACGTCCCAAGCTGTGAACACGATATCGTTCAATGATGGCATCGACACGATTTCGTTATATTTCAGATATTTCTTGTTTTCGCCACGGCCAACACGAATCTTATCGTATTGAGTCATTGAACCTACTGGCTTGCCAAGACCCTTGCGAGTCATCAAAACGCCAGTCATGAACGTGGTGCTCACTGCACCAAGGCCAACTACCATGATACCAAGTTTACCAGTAGCTGGTTTTGCTGTTGCTGTTGCCATAATAATTAATGTCTATTATAAAACGTTTATTTTCAATTTTTATTCAACTTTCGCTTCAAAAGTGGAAAGTCGTACAAATGTAGTGCCTTTTTTTTGAACTGAAAAACTTATTAATGTGAATTTATAGTTAAGTATTGTTGAAAATACGCTTGTTTACATAATTTCTGTTAATGATGCTACTCCTGCGTGTTGTTATGTTAATTTTTTATAATCGCACCTCGGCTAAAAATCCCGATTTTCGCCAAAAATCAGCCCAAAATACCGAAATTTTCCCTCAAAAAACACTTTTTTTACATTTATACCACTTTATTTCGCTTTTCGACCACACCCCCACAGTTCCACCCCCTCCTCAAGTGTGCCAGTCGGGGCTAACCATTAGAGGGCACTCGAAAAAGTGGACTTACGACGGAAAAAACGTGGCGAGGGTTGCGTATGTCGTGGATAATTCGCAAATTTGCATAGAGCGGTACAATCGCACGCTCGGCACGCTCACTTCGGTTGACGCCGGGGGTAGTCGGATGTGGAGTCTGCTTGGCGAGGACGAGATGGAACGCGCCCCCTCTGCTGGGTTAGGACTGGCTGACGCCATTTGGGGTGAACAATTATATGATTGGGTAGATAGACAATTCTAAACAAATACTTCATATGAAAAGAATGTTTGAATTATTTTTTTACGCCTGTAGCAAAGGGCGGTTCCCGGATGATCGAGGAAGTGTCTCTAATGCTGTGTTTTTCGGATTTTGGTTTCCTTTGATAATAGCGTTTGGATATGGCTTTGGCATAATCAATGAATTATTCCATATTGAGGCTTCACCAATTGTCGTTTTATTAATTGTTTTGCTATTCCAGACCTTCCTCTTTTTCTATTATAAAAATACAGGCAAAGGGGAAAAGATAATCAGCTATTATGAACAAACAAAATATAATAAATGGTATCGCCTTCTCTTTATCTTTATTTTGGGTCAAATCATACTGATGACTTTGATTATTATCACCCTCAATGTGATTGAGAAAGTTCTTGAAAAATGTTTATACCCCTAACGTAGAAAATATGCCATCTAACAATGATATGACCGGCAACATGACACTGCGCACCGACAGCATATACGGCCACAGCGAGCCTTTCGGTTACGACGGCATGAACCGCCTCACCAGTGGCAGCGAGGACAGCTACGCCTACTGCCTCAACAACCCACTGAAATTTATTGACCCATCGGGACTACAGTTCATTTACAGGAAACGAGAATACCTATTGTTGGGCCTTTTGTTTCTGCTGGGCTTGGTGTAGCTGACGCCATTTGGGGTGAACAACTTTATGATTGGGTTGATGATAATTTTTAATATGCGCTTACATTCATGAGAATAACGGATTTGATTTTTTATGCTTTCAGTAAAGCACGGTTTCCTGAAAAAAAGGGGAGTATTTTTGACGCTGTGATTTTCGGTTTTTGCTTTCCTGTGGCACTGACGGTTGCAACTGTAATCCGCTTTGCATGTAAGCTATGTTTGGAAAAAATCAACAAGGAGTTTTTTGCCATATCAGTGGTGCTTATCAGCTTCCTAATCTTAATTATAATTTATTTGTACTTTAAACGAAGTGGAAAAGGGGAACAGATAATCAACTATTATGAACAAACAAAATATAATAAATGGTATTACACATTCACCATCAATGTCATATTTATATTGTTATTCATTGTCCTTTTCTTATTTGCCAATCAGTTGGCTGACAAGTATCTCTACAGTTATTTAATGTTATGAAAGAAAATCGTGCCCTGAAAATAGCTGATACGTTATTTTGGATGTATTATGTAGCATCAAGCCTTTTTTACGACCATGAGGACTCTTGCACCAGAGTATCCTGCAAGCAAATGAGCTGGTTTGCATGGGTTGGTCTTATGCCAATATTTGCGTTGCTATTTCATTTTGTAGTTCCATATTCAAAAAACTTCATACTGCCACTGGCTATCGCATTGGCCTGTGGCGCAAACTTTGTTTGGCTTAAAGTTGAAAAATTCTACATCAAAAGAAGCAGAAGAATTTTACGGAGAAAAAAAATCACATCAAAAACGATAAAATGGACTTTTGCTTTGTCTTGTATCTTTCTGATTTTTTGCTACACATATATATGTGCCAGTGTAAGCATTGAGCTAATATCTTTGCCTGACTAACTAATACTCACGGTTCAGTGGAAAATTAGTGGAGCAATGATTATACTGTTGCCGAATCGTGGGTAGAATCAAAAACAAAAACATAAAAAACAGCCTTGGAGCAAAGTGGAATGCTTCGCATTTGGCGGTGCGACTGTGCGCTTTGCGTCATTGGAAACAAGTTTCCATGCCGCCAACCACACAATCCCTCCGCCACCCTCTTACGAGGGTCTTCCACGTTGCTCCAAGGATAAAAACCGCTCGCCGTTTCACGGCGAAAAACCCCTGATGATATAATGATTTCTTGAAAAGAGGTTGTGTCAATCTCCCAAAAACGCTTTCCGTGGTAGGGACGCGATAATTCGCGTCCGCGCCAAATGGTTGATATTCAATATTGTATAATAATTATGGGCGGACGTGAAGTATCACGTCCCTACCGGAATTAGTTTTTCGCCGAAGGCGAGCGGTTGTTATCCTTTTGGCGATGCCACCGCCCTCGCTGGAGAGGGCGGCGTTAGGGTTGTGGTGTGGCTGATTCAAGCCGAGGCTTGAAATCAGACATGCCGCAGCACTAACGACAGGTGCGAAGCACTGGCATCGCCAAAAGGCTGTTTTTTATGTTTTTGTTTCAGTTCCCCCCAGTATTTATCCACTGAACCGTTTTTGTTTCTGTGCCCCCTGTATTTATAAAAAATCATGGTTTGCCACACATTAGAAATAAAAGTTTTTCGTAACTTTGTAGTTTGAAAGAAAATATAATAATTCAGCTACTCAATATGAACACTTTAGCTACAAAGTACGACCCAAAAGAGGTTGAAGATAAATGGTACAAGTATTGGACAGACCACGACTTGTTTAAGTCTGTTCCCGATGAGCGTGAGCCATACACCATCGTGATTCCGCCACCAAACGTGACTGGCGTGCTGCACATGGGCCACATGCTCAACGAAACAATCCAAGACATTCTGGTGCGCCGCGCCCGCATGGAGGGCAAGAACGCGTGCTGGGTGCCTGGCACCGACCACGCTTCTATCGCCACTGAGGCGAAGGTGGTGAACCGCCTGGCTCAGCAGGGCATTCGCAAGAGCGACCTTACACGCGACGAATTTTTGAAGCACGCCTGGGACTGGACCCACGAGCACGGTGGCATCATCTTGAAGCAGCTCCGCCGTTTGGGCGCAAGCTGCGACTGGAGCCGCACTTCGTTCACCATGGACGAGAAGCGTAGCGAAAGCGTGATTAAGGTGTTCTGCGACCTCTACGACAAGGGACTCATCTACCGCGGATTGCGCATGGTGAACTGGGACCCTAAGGCTCAGACCGCATTGAGCAACGAAGAAGTGATTTACCGTGACGAGAAGTCGAAACTCTATCACCTGAAATACTATCTTGCCGACCAAGAGAACGTCGACACCAGCGCCGAAGGCAACGTGGTGCACAAAGACGCTAAGGGCTACTACGCCGTGGTGGCTACCACGCGCCCCGAAACCATCATGGGCGACACCGCCATGTGTATCAACCCCAAAGACCCTAAGAACCAATGGTTGAAGGGCCACAAGGTGATTGTGCCATTGGTGGGTCGTGTGATTCCTGTGATTGAGGACCGCTATGTGGACATCGAGTTTGGTACGGGCTGCTTGAAGGTGACTCCTGCACACGACACCAACGACCACATGCTCGGCAAGACCCACAATCTCGAAACCATCGACATCTTCAATGCCGACGGCACCATCTCCGATCAGTCGCCTCTGTATGTGGGCATGGACCGCATGGACTGCCGCAAGCAGATTGTGAAGGACTTGGACAGCGCCGGTCTGCTCGACCACGTGGAAGACTACGAAAACAAGGTGGGCTACTCCGAACGCAACAGCGACACTGCCGTGGAGCCTCGCCTGTGTATGCAGTGGTTTCTGAAGATGCAGCACTTTGCCGACATCGCCCTCCCTCCTGTGATGGAAGACGCGCTGAAGTTCTATCCCGAAAAGTATAAGAACACTTATAAAAACTGGCTCGACAACATTCAGGACTGGTGCATCAGCCGCCAGTTGTGGTGGGGCCACCGCATTCCTGCCTACTTCCTGCCTACCGCCGACGGTGCCGACGAGAAATACGTGGTGGCACCAACCCGTGAGGAAGCGCTCGAAAAGGCTCGCAAGATGAAAGGCTACGAAAACATCACCGCCGAGGAACTCAAGCACGACGAAGACGCGCTCGACACTTGGTTCTCAAGCTGGCTGTGGCCTATCTCGCTGTTCGACGGCATCAACAACCCCGGCAACGAGGAAATCAAATACTACTACCCCACCGCCGACCTTGTGACCGGCCCCGACATCATCTTCTTCTGGGTGGCTCGCATGATTATGGCTGGCTACGAATACATGGGCGAGATGCCTTTCCGCCATGTGTATTTCACCGGCATCGTGCGCGACAAGCTGGGCCGCAAGATGAGCAAGAGCCTCGGCAACTCTCCCGACCCAATCGAACTGATTGAGAAATACGGTGCCGACGGCGTGCGCATGGGCTTGATGCTCGCAGCCCCTGCCGGCAACGACATCCTTTACGATGATGCGCTTTGCGAACAAGGCCGCAACTTCAACAATAAGATTTGGAACGCTTTCCGTCTGGTGAAGGGCTGGGAAGTGGCAGATATTGAGCAACCTGAACACAGCCGCCTGGCAGTGCAGTGGTTCGACAATGTGCTCCGCAGCACCGAGGCTGAGGTGAAGGACCTGTTCTCAAAATTCCGCCTCAACGAAGCCTTGATGGCTATCTACCGCCTGTTCTGGGAAGAGTTCTCCGCATGGTATCTCGAAGCAGTGAAGCCTGCTTACCAGCAGCCTATCGACCGCGCCACTATGGACGCTACGCTCCGTTTCTTCGACAGTCTGCTCCGCTTGCTCCACCCATTCATGCCATTCATCACCGAAGAGCTGTGGCAGCACATCGATGAGCGCAAAGATGGCGAGAGCATCATGTATGCGCCTATCAACCAAACTCCTGCCGAAGCCGACACCGATTTGATGAAGGCGATGGAAGAGGCTAAAAGCATCATTTCTGGCGTGCGCAACGTGCGCTTGAGCAAGAACATTCCTCAAAAGCAGCCTATGAATCTGATGATTGTGGGCAAATGGACCAATCCTTTCAAGAGCATCGTGGAAAAACTCGGCGGTCTGGAAAGCATCACCGACGCTGATGCCAAAGACCCTGCCGCAGCAAGCTTCATGGTGGGCACCACTGAATACTGTGTGCCACTGGAAGGTGCCATCAATGTGGAAGAGGAACTCAAGAAACTCCAAGCCGATCTCGACTACGCTATCGGTTTCTTGAAGAGCGTGGAGAAGAAGCTTAGCAACGAGCGTTTCGTTGCCAACGCCCCTGAGGCAGTGGTGGCAGCCGAGCGCAAGAAGCAAGCCGATGCCCAATCGAAAATCAAAACTCTCGAAGAAAGTATCGCTGCCCTCAAAAAGTAAACTCACACATCACCCATAACGCAAAGATAGCCGCCCCACCACAGGCGGCTATCTTTTTTCCCACTCCCACACACTTTTTTTCCACTCCCCCACACTTTATATGGGGCTAAAGCTCACACA
>OQWM01000698.1_pt1 | contig 21967 bp, 20 predicted proteins | sample 1691531 | NCBI WGS metagenome assembly OQWM01 (sample SAMN03418257, study PRJEB22391) | human gut metagenome | biome: human-gut; feature: organic feature; material: feces | host: Homo sapiens | place: Tanzania | collected 2013-01
TATTCCGCTACAACGACGCCCCCGATGCACCGACCTATACGCGCCCCCATTTTATCGCTTCACGTAGTGCGTGTGTAGGAGGTGATGACACGTTTCGCTGTTGGGTTCACCGAGATATTTAGCATAGATATTGGCAAGTGCTGGGTTGTCTTGCGGGGCGCGGACTTTGAGTTCGGCGTCGTGTGCATAGATGCCAGCAGTGCGTAGCGGAACGACTTTATCGGGGTAGAGCGTGAAGGGTTGACCACCGCCGTTGACACAACCGTTGGGACACGCCATGACTTCGACGACGTGGTACTGTTTTTTGCCAGAACGGATGTCTTCGCAGACTTTTTTCGCGTTGGCAAGTCCATGCACTTGGCAGAGATTGAGCGTAATGCCAGCGACGGTGAGAGAGGCTTCGCGAATGCCTTCAGCGCCACGTACGTCGTAGAATTTGAGGTCGCCCGTTTTTTTGCCAGAGAGCTTTTCTGCAGCATATCGAAGGACGGCTTCGGTGACGCCACCGGTGACGCCAAAGATGACGCCGCTACCGGGCTCAAGTCCGAATGGGTCGTCGCATGCGACTTCAGCAATGTCGTCGAGCGTTTCGATGCCAGCTTCGCGTATCATGGCGCCGAGTTCGATGGTGGTCATGCAGAAGTTGATGTCCTTGATGCCGTCGTGTGAGAATTCTTCACGTTCGATTTCGAATTTTTTAGCAGTGCATGGCATGACCGAAACGACGACGAGGTTTTTCTGTTCGACGTTTGGAAAAGATGTCTGCGGTAGGACTTTCCGAATGACGGCAGCGCCCATTTCTTGGGGGGATTTGCACGAGGAGAGATTGTCGAGCATGTCGTGCTCGTATTGCTCGGCGTATTTGACCCAGGCAGGACAGCAAGAAGTAAAGACGGGGAGTTTTCCTCCGTTTTGGATGCGGCCGATGATTTCGGTGGCTTCTTCGACGGTGGTGATTTCGGCGCAGAAAGCAGTGTCGTAGACAGCATCGAAGCCGATTTTTCGCATGGCGGCGACCATTTTGCCCATGACATTAGTGCCGGGTTTGAGGCCGAATTCTTCGCCGAGAGCGACGCGGACAGCAGGGGCAATTTGAGCGACGACGATGGTGTCGGGGTCGTTAATAGCCGCCCAGATTTCGTCGTTATAGGAGTGCGAAACGATGGCGCCAACGGGGCAGACGGCAGCGCATTGCCCGCAGTTGACGCAATCGACTTCGGCGAGGGGATGGTTGAAAGCAGGTTTGACTTCGGCGGTTTGACCGCGCCCTGTGAAGCCTAGGACGCCAATGCCTTGGAACTCGGTGCAAGCACGGACGCAGTTACCGCAGAGGACGCATTTTCCGGAGTCTCGGACGAGCGACGGAGAAGATGCGTCGATGGGTTTGCGTTCCATGAGCTGGTGGTATGGATTTCGGTTGACGGCGAAGCGACGGGCGAGCTCTTGAAGTCGGCAATGACCGCTTTTTGGGCACGTGGTGCATTCATTGTCGTGGTCGGCGAGGAGGAGTTGTAGGGTTGTTTTTTTCATTCGACGAAGCGTTTCAGTCTTCGTGCGAACGACCATTCCATCGCGCGGAGCGAGGGTACAGCTAGAGATGATGCCGAGACCTTCGCATTCGACGAGGCACATACGACAAGCACCGAAAGTCGAAAGGCTGGGGTGATAGCAGAGCGACGGAATGTCGATGCCGTTATTACGAGCGAGTTGAATGACCGTTTTTTCGCCATTGATGGGGTAGCTTCGTCCATCGATGATCATAGTCGCTTGAGAATTATCCATGGTTTATGCTCCTTCAATCGCGCCGAATTTGCAGTTGGCCTTGCAGGCGCCGCATTTAATACAAATATCTTCGTTGATGACGAATCCAGTCGTTCTGTCGCCGTTGATGGCGCCGACGGGACACTTTTTCACGCAAAGACCGCACTTTTTACATTTGTCGGCGATGATGGTGAACGGTGAAAGTTTTTTGCATTTGTGTGCTTTACATTTCTTGTCGACGATGTGTTCGATCATCTCGTTTCTGAAGTGTTTGAGCACGGAAAGAACGGGATTAGGTGCGGTTTTCCCGAGTGCACATAGGGATCCTTTTTGGACGGCATCGGCGAGAGCCTCGAGCGTATCGATCGTTTCGAGGGTGGCTTTTCCGTCGATGATGAGGTCCATGAGATCGAGCATTTGCTTTGTGCCCTCGCGGCAGAGGACGCATTTACCGCACGATTCATTTTGCGTGAACTGCATGAAGAAGCGAGCGACTTGTACCATGCATGTTTGTTGGTTCATGACGACGAGGCCGCCCGATCCGACCATGGCGCCGACTTTTCGTAGGTTGTCGAAGTCGAGTGGGAGGTCGAGGTATTCTTTTGTGAGGCATCCGCCCGAGGGACCGCCGATTTGAACGGATTTGAAGCATTCATTGGTGAGGTTTCCGTCGTCATCGGTGACGCCTTCGCCGACGCCATAGACGATATCGCGTAGCGTCGCACCGAATGGTACTTCGATGAGACCAGTGTTTTGAACGTGACCAGTGAGAGCGAATGTTTTGGTGCCTGGGCTGGATTCCGTACCCATGGAACGGAAACCTCGAGCGCCGTCACGCAGGACGAGGGGAACGGTGCCGAGTGTTTCGACATTGTTGATGATGGTGGGGTATCCGAAGAGACCTTTTTGAGCAGGGAATGGTGGCTTTGGCTTTGGCATACCGCGGTCGCCTTCGACCGACGCCATGAGAGCGGTTTCTTCGCCGCAGACGAAAGCACCGGCGCCTTCCATGATGCGGATGGTGAATTTATGGTCTGTACCGAAGATGTGATCGCCTAAGATTCCAGCTTCGACGGCATCTTCGACGGCTTTTCGGACGCGTTCAACGGCGAGTGGATACTCTGCGCGGACATACATGACGCCTTCTTGAGCGCCGATGGCGCGAGCCGCGATCATCATGCCTTCGATGACGCGGTGCGGATCGCCTTCCATGAGAGAACGGTCCATAAAAGCACCAGGATCGCCTTCGTCGGCGTTGCAGATGACGATTTTTCGCGAGGAAGTTTCGTTCATCGCGGCGAGCCATTTACGACCCGTGGGGAATCCGCCACCGCCTCGCCCTCGTAAACCGCTCTCGAGCACTTCGTCGCAGACTTGTTTGGGTGTCATGTCCATATAGGCTTTGAATGCTTGCATGTAGCCGCCGCGCGCGATGTATTCGCCGATGCAGTGCGGATCGATGACGCCACATTCTGCCAAAACGGTGCGTTTTTGGCGCGTGTAGAAGGGGATAGTCTTTTGACCGAGGAATCGCTCGTTGGAAGCGGGATCGAGGTAGAGAAGGCGATTGATGGGTTTGTGGTTGACGAGCGTTTCGTTGACGATCGCTTCGGCATCGTCGGCGGTGACTTTGCAGTAGAGAATGCCATCGGGTTCGACGGTGACGAGGGGACCTTGCTGGCAAAAGCCTTGGCATCCAGAGCGCGACATATAGACGCGAGCAACGTTTGCCGTTTCGGGCAAAGATTCGCTCATTTCGACGATGACATCGAGATTGGCGCGTTTTGCGTATTCGATAATGGCATCGCGAACTTTCAGACTACCGTTGGCAATGCAACCAGTACCGGCACAAACGACGACGCGTCGTTGAATTTTTGTTTCGAAAGCACGGTATGATGCTGCGATTTTTTCTAACATTTCTGCTTTTGTCGCCATGCTTAGTTCTCCTGTGCAACAGCTTTAATGATTTCGACGGCTTCTTTAGAATTGCACTGACCGTGAACGTGTTCGTCGAGAACGACGACGGGCGCGAGTCCACAAGCGCCAAGGCACGAGACGATTTCGAGCGTGAAATTGCCATCTTTTGTGGTGCGTTGGTTTTCGGCAAGCCCGAGATCGGCACGCAAAGCGTCCATGATGGCCGTCGAGCCTTTGACGTGACAAGCAGTCCCATCGCAACATCGGATGATGTGTTTGCCTTTGGGTTCGAGTGTGAAGTGCGCATAAAACGTCGCGACGCCGTAGACCTTAGCCGCTGGAACGTTGAGTCCTTTGGCGATGAGTGCCATGACGTCTTTGGAGAGGTATTTGAATTCCTCTTGAGCAGCCTGCAATACAGGCACGAGCATATCGGGTTGGCGCCCAATGCGCTCGATAATCGCGTCTACGCGCGAAGCCTTGTCATTTAAGTTGTCCTGCATCTTCTTCTCCTAAGCAGTACGACATCGCGAAGCGCAACGGGATTGTCGGGCTTCGGCAATTTGTTCTCATTTCTCAAGAATGTGTTGAGATGTATCGGTAGCGTTTCGGGAAATCGATAGAATCGGATGGATGCGAAAAAAATCGAATAGATGCGATAAGATCGACAGAGGTGAAACGTTATCCTTATATAATTTTGGAAGTCGAGATATGGAAGCGAGTCCAATGTTGAAAAATTTCGCGATTGGAATCAGTGCTTTAATGCATGGAATGGCGCATAATATCAAGTTTGAAATGTGTCGGGGCGCAAAAACGGTATGCTTTGTCGGTCGGGATAGGCGTTTGATTGGTTGGAATCGTGGAATGTGTATGCCTATGGAATGTTTGGCTCGAGTCTTTGACTGAGCATGACGACGGAAGAGAAGATATCTTCGTTTTGTACGAGAATGCCTTCTGGAACGAGGAGTCGAATGGGGGCGAAGTTCCAGATACCGCGCACGCCGCCATCGATCATGAGATCGGCGACGTTTTGAGCGTGTTCTTGGGGCACGGCGATGATGCCGATGTCGACGCCACATTGGCGTGTGCGTTCTGGAAGTTCGGAGATGTTATAGGTGGGTACGCCGACGAAATCGCGTCCGATTTTGTTTTCGTCGGTGTCGAAAGCGGCGAGTACTTTGACGCCGTGCGAGACGATGCGCTCGTGAGCGAGGAGTGCGGCGCCGAGGTGTCCGGCACCGGCGAGGAATGCGTAGCGCGTTTTGTTCCAACCGACGAGTCGTTCGAGTGCAACGAGGAGGTCTTGAGCGACGAATCCCGTGCGAGGACGCCCTGTTAATCCGCAATAAGCGAGGTCTTTTCGCACTTGCGAAGCATTGAGCTGTAGCTCGGATTCAAACCACGTCGTACTCACCATTTGGCGTCCGGGCTGACCATTGACGAGTCGTTTCAAAGCCTGGATATACATGGGAATGCGCAATAAGACAGGCTCTGGTACACTTCCTTTCATCTCGATCCTCGTAGGAAAATGTGCCCAAAACTAGGCTGTGATGTTTTTACGCCCCGAGTGGTGCGTTGTCAATATGCGGAGAGGAGCGGACGGGGAAATGGGGAAATACGACTCGTTGGGGGATGTGTCGTGCAAAAACGGGGATAGAGACGCGTAAAAGGAGCGTGCGTGATATATTGATCTAGTCGATAAATCGTGTTAAAAACAAGCGTCTTTTTTGGCTTGCGATTCACTTAATAGGGCAGGACGGACATGGATAAAGAACAAGCTTTAGAGAAACTGAGTAAGGTATACGATACCGGTGCTGTGCTCTTTTATGAAGGCGATCCGGCGAATGCCGTTTGGATCATCAACGGCGGTAAAGTGCAACTCTCAAAGCGCGTATGCTCGGAAGAAATCGTCATCGAAACGCTTGGAGCAGGTGATTTCTTTGGTGAGATATCGCTTTTATCGAATAGTGCCCAAATGGTGACGGCGACGGTCGTCGAGCCAGCCAAGCTATTAGTCATCGAATCGCCGCAGTACGAAGCGCTTTTGCGTTCCAATGGCGAGCTTTCGATGCGGATGTTGCGCAAACTGGTTGGTCGTCTCAATGAATGTCAGTTTTTGGTCACTGGATTGAGCTTGCGCAATCCGATGGCTCGAGTGATGTTGCACATTCGCCGAGAGATCAATGCATTGGGGGCGAGGTCGGTTCAATTGCCCGATGATTTGGGAAAAATGTTAGCGATCGATCCCGTCGAGTTGGAACTCATATTGAAGAAACTCGAGACGAAAGCCTTGATATCGATTGACGAAACGAAAAAAGTGTCGATCGTGCGAGGCGAAGAATTCGATCGCTTTTTGCAGTATATGGAACTGCACGATCGATACGAATCGTTCGAGCGATAAAGATCTGTTGAAGCGCTTTGTGTGGATAGCGTTAAAACGGAGTTAGCGCCTTTAGGGCGTCGAATCTATGGTCGAAAACGTCGAAATTGAACGCTTCTATGCGCGTTTGTTCCGTCAGAATGAGCGCGTGATGAAGTTGGGATTAGCCGCCATTGAGGCGGCTTTAAAAAGGGAATCACATTTTGACGCACCGAATGGGGCAGTTGGGTATCGGCATATCGTCGTTGCGGGGACGAATGGCAAGGGGCAAGTGAGTGCTTTGCTTTCGAATGCGTATACGTTGGGGGGCACGAGATGTGGGCTCTATACGTCGCCGCATTTGGTCGATTTTCGGGAGCGGATGCGCGTCGATGGTGTGATGATATCGCGTGAAGAAGTCGCCGAGATAGGCAACGCAGTGATTGCCGAATATGGTGGGGATGTTTGTGCTGAGTTTTCGGGTACGACGCTGACGTATTTTGAGTGTTGCTTGATCATGGCAACGCGGTTTTTTAACCGGTCGCATTGCAATTTCGGGGTGTTTGAAGTTGGGCTTGGGGGGCGTCTCGATGCGACAAATGCGCTATCGCCGAGCATGAGTGTTATCACGTCGATAGGATTCGATCACGAGGCGTATTTAGGACATACGTTGAGCGAAATAGCCCATGAAAAAGCGGGTATTATGCGAACGGGATGCCCTTGTGTCGTTGGACGCACGGCGGTCGATGATTTGTCGCGCGAAGCTCGAGAAAATGGCGTGTCTTCGTTTGATGCGCTTGGGCGCGATTACGATTGGTCTATTGTCGATGGCGCGTATTTCGTCGAATCGAGATTTGGGCGTTTTGCCGTGCCTGGGGCAGAAGCGATGCCCAACTATCAACGAGATAACGTCGCGGTGGCAATATTTTCATTGCTCAAAGCGAGTGAAATTGGGCTTTATTGCCCAAGAAGTTCGATTGAAGATGTATTCCAGACAGTTGTTTTGCGTACGCAATGGGTTGGACGAATGTGGCACGTATCGCCAGAGACAGCGGAGCGATTGGGTGTTGCCGATATCGTTTTCGATGGCGCACATAATCCAGATGGTGTGAGAGCTTTTTGCGAAGCGATTTGCCAGAGCGATAAGGCGAAATGCGTTGGCACTGGTAATGGCGAAGAAATCGCGACGCGTCGTGCGCTCGTCGTCAATTCGTGTGCCGATAAAAATATCGAAGCGATGTTTGTACAGTATTTATCGGTATTCGAGGAATCTGGGATATTTGTGACGCCGATAGGCTCGACGCCGCGCGCGATGGCGCCAGAGGCGTATTGTGCACGCGTCGGGATCGATGGCGTGCAAGCCCAGAAGTCGTGTCGTGAAGCGATAAATCGCGCGGCGGAATACGTTGGGGCGAGGGGGACGATTTATGTTTCGGGATCGCTTTATCTCTTGGGGGAATGTCTCGTCGAATTGGGTGAGACGGGGGCGCTTGATGAGATATTTCGGAGATCGACGACGTCGTCTTCGAAGATAGATAAGCATTAAAAACGCGCATAATGCGGGAGAAATCGCATGTCGGATACAATCGTAGCTATTGCCTCGGGCGTTGCTCCAGCGGCTATTGGCGTCATACGCATGAGTGGTGATGATGCTCTTCAAATCATAGAAAAGTGCCTTAAGAAGAAAGGTCTGACGCCGCGTATGATGCATCATCGCGGGCTTTGTGATGGACGTGGCGTCGTCGTCGATGATGTCATGGTTTGTTATTTCAAGGCACCGCATTCGTATACGGGAGAGGATTCGGTCGAAGTCTATGCGCACGGGGGCGCGGTGAATCTTGGACGCGTGTTGTCGGTTTTATGTGCCGCAGGTGCGCGAATGGCCGAGCCTGGTGAGTTTTCAAAGCGAGCTTTTTTGAATGGCAAAATCGATTTGACGCGTGCTGAAGCGATTATGGACGTGATCCACGCGCAAAATGAGCTCCAGTGCCGCGAGGCGCAGAAACAGCTTTCGGGGACGGTATCGGATTCGGTCAATGCTTTGCGAAAAGGCGTTTTGGACTTGTTGTGCAAAGTCGAAGTGGAAATCGATTTCGAAGAAGATCTCGACGAAGACGATACGAGTGGGGTTTCGCCGTTTGCCATCGTCGAGGGCGATGGCGCTTATTTGTCGCAGGTCATCGAAGAAATGATTCATGCGCATGAGCGGTATCGAAGCGAGGGGCTTCGCGTCGTTATGGTGGGCTTGCCCAATGCAGGAAAATCGAGTTTATTCAATCGGCTCGTCGGGCATGAACGAGCCATTGTGACGCCGATTGCAGGCACGACGACCGATACGATCGAGGCACAAGTCGTCATCGATGGGGAGCAGTTTTCGTTTATCGATACTGCGGGAGTGACGGAGACGGATAATCCGATCGAGGCATTGGGCGTCGAACGGACGCAACAACAAATCAAGACTGCCGATATCATCGTCGTGTGTATAGACGGCGTGTCGCCGTCGTATGATGCGTTGCAGAACGTGAGATCGTGTTATGAGGCACGCGAAGGGGAGAGTCCCGATATTCTTCTCATTCGAACGAAATCCGATATCGAAGAACGCCCACAAGTGCCTCTCGATAGTGAATTGCAATCGTTTATTGAGTCGATTCAAGCACCGATGATCGACGTTTCGTCGAAGACGCGCGATGGATTATCGGCGCTCAAATCGGAGCTTTGTGCGTGTTCTAAACGCCGGCATGCGAGTGGCGGCGATATGGCACTTATTACATCGCAGAGGCATATCGAATGCCTTAGAAAGGCGAATGAAGCCCTTCGCGAAGCTGTGTTGGCGATGCAAAATGGGCTACCTGGCGAAATCATTGCATCGGAATTGCACAATGCTGCTAGTGCGCTTGAACAGATTACGGGAGCGATAACGTGTGAGGATGTCGTCAACGAAATCTTTTCGCATTTCTGTATCGGGAAATAGGATGATTATGTCTCAACTCATCGCATTTGAAGGGATTGACGGAGCGGGGAAATCGACCCAGATTCCGAGGTTGCAGAAGTGGATCGAAGCGCATTATCGCGCGCGTGTCGTCGTGACGGCAGAGCCTACGCGAGGGGAATATGGTGCACAGATTCGGAGCGCCAAGACTCGGCTAGCCCCAGTCGCCGAGCGAGATTTATTTCGGTTCGATCGACGAGAACACGTGGAAAAAGTCATCAAACCTGCGCTTGAACGCGGTGAAATCGTCATCACCGATAGGTATTTTTATAGCTCGGTTGCTTATCAGGGGACCCGGCGAGATGCCTTTGAACGCGAACCGACGACGACTGATTTTCTGAATCTACAAAACGACATACTCGCCGAAAACCGCGCCATAGCACCCGAAGCCGATATACTTGTCTTTGTCGCCATTGCGCCCGAAGTCGCGCTATCGCGTATCGATTCGGGACGTGCGGCGCGAGATCCGTTTGAAACGTTGCAGACGCTAGCTGCGGTCGATGAAGTTTTTCGACGCATCGTCGCCGAGCATCCGCATGCTGTCGTCGTCGATGGAACTGCCGATCCCGATATCATTGCACAGTCGATTGCCGATCAGATCGAAGCGATATGGCGTCGCGATATGGTGAGATAATCTATCGCCCTAGTCTTTGAGAAGTTTGTAGAGGCAAGACGAATATGCGCCAATCGATACGATTAGTCTATGGCTCGAGTGAACAAGGGGAATGTCGCGAGCGAGGTGAGCGGAATGGGGGTGGGACGGTGCCAGAGATGCGCCTCGATGCGGCGCTCATGGTGCTTGCTACCGAATCACATCCGATGTTGACGCGATCGCGGATTCAACGCGCCATCGAGCAGGGGAATATTTGCATCAACGGAAAATCGACGACGAAGCCAGGGAAAAAAGTCAAATCCGGCGATGTGATATCGGGTGAAATCGAGATTGAAGATGAATCTACGAATGTTGCGCCACAATCTGGTGTAAAATTCGATGTAATGTATGAAGATTCGCATATTATTGTTGTCGATAAACCAGCAGGTCTCGTCGTACATCCGGGGGCTGGGCACAAAGATGGCACGCTCGTCAACGGTCTTGTGGCGCAGTATCCGGAGGTATTGGACGTAGGTGAAAGCGATCGGCCGGGGATTGTGCATCGGCTCGATGCCGAAACGAGCGGTCTGCTCGTCGTTGCACGATCGCAAGTTGCCTATGATGCACTCGTTGCCATGTTTTCGCATCATGCGATATCGCGACAATATTGGACAATCGCCCTAGCACCCAAGATCCCCGACTCAGGGCGTTTCGATACGCCCTATGGACGCAATCCCAATCATCGCATTAAATACACATCGATTGATCCGAATGCATCTAAACGCGCGGTGACGAATTATCGCACGATGGCACGAACTGCCGCAGGCTATGCACTCATTACATGTTTGCTTGAGACAGGGCGAACACACCAAATCCGCGTTCATTTGTCGGAACACGGCGCCCCCATCGTCGGCGATGCCATTTATGCACCGAAGCCCATTGCCACGCATCGGGCCATCGCGCGACTCGCTTTGCATGCCCGCAAACTCGCGTTTGAACATCCTGTGACACACGAATCTCTTTGTTTTGTGTCGCCATGGCCAGCCGATTTTGTCGCGGCCATAGGCTCGATTTGGGGGGAGAACATTCTCGATGAATCTTGGTAATTTTTATGGGAATAATGAAAAACCTTGACGCGTTATGTCAAATTGTCCGAAAACAGCGACTGTAGCTCCACTTGGGAGACGTATAAAAAGTCGCTTGCGTCGGTAGGGCTTTTCACTTAAAAGACGCGAAAATTTTCGGCGAAAGCCGAATCTTGTTTTTGTCTTGGGGGGAACCTCAACTTGAGGAAGTTGCATTTAGAAATATTCCTCATTCGATTAGGAGAAAACGAAAGATGATTCAGATGTCGTACACAAAGCGTGCGCTTTTGGTTATGGCCGCAGTCGGTTTAATGAGCTTTACGGGTTGCAAGATTAAGACGCAAACCGGTAGCGATCAAGTAGCTGCTGGAGCACCTGTCGCCGTTCAAGCTGCTGCCGCCGTAGCGCCTGCTGCGGTCGATCCTGCGAAGCCGATCTACCTTCAGATCGATGCACTTCCGGTCCGTGGCGCTGCCGATGCGAAGGTGACGATCGTCGAATTCAGCGATTACGAATGCCCGTTCTGCAGCCGCGTCGAACCGACGATGGACGAATTGCTCAAAGCGTATCCGAATGACGTTCGCGTTGCATTTGTCAACCATCCGTTGGGCTTCCACAAGAATGCTATGCCTGCGGCGAAGGCTGCGGTTGCCGCCTTCAAACAAGGCAAATTCTGGGAAATGCACGCCGCACTTTTCAGCAATCAAAAGAACTTGAACGAAGCGTTCTTCACCGAACAAGCCAAGAAATTGGGACTCGACATGGCTCGTTTTACAGCCGATATGAACAGCCCCGAAACGGCTAACTATATCGAAAAAGGTATGAAAGACGCTGGTCCGATGGGTATTAGCGGTACGCCTTCGCTCCTCATCAACGGCAAATTGGTCGTCGGTGCACTCCCATTGGATGCGTTCAAGAAAGAAGTCGATGCCGAATTGGCTCGCGCTAACGAAGTTGCCAAAGCAAAGAACCTCTCGGGCGCCGCACTCTATGAAGAACTCGTTAAAACGGCTCCGAAGCCCCCTGCAGACGACGAAGAAGAAGCTCCTGTCGGTCGCGTGATGGTCGAAATCGGTCAAGCTCCTGTTTGGGGCAATGTCGATGCTCCTGTGACGATCGTCGAATTCACCGACTTCGAATGCCCGTTCTGTAGCCGTGGTAACACGACGTTGCATGCGATCATGGAAAAGAATCCCGAAACGGTTCGCGTCGTCTTCAAACACTATCCGCTCCCGTTCCACAAGAATGCAAAACTCGCTCACCAAGCCGCAGAAGCTGCCAAGATCCAAGGCAAATTCTGGGAAATGTATAACAAGATCTTCGACAATCAGAAGGCAATGGGCCGCGATGATCTCATCGGCTATGCAAAAGAACTCGGACTCGATGAAGCCAAATTCGTCGCCGATCTCGATAGCGATGCCGTCAAGAAGGCCGTCGAAGATGCGATGAAAGAAGGCGAAAAAGCAGGCGTCCGTGGCACACCGAACTTCTTCATTAATGGTACGCTCTTGAGCGGTGCTCAACCCGAAGCCGCTTTCCAAGCCGCTATCGACAAAGAACTCGCGCTCACGAAAGATGCGAAATATGCAGGTCTCAAGGGCAACGATCTCTATGAAAAAGTCATCAAAGATGATGCCAAGCCCGCTCCTGCCCCGCTCGTCGTCGATATCGTCGGTGCGCCTTCGCGCGGTGCTGCCGATGCTCCCGTCACGATCGTTCAGTTCTCGGAATTCCAATGCCCGTTCTGCAGCCGTGTCGAACCGACCATCGACCAGCTCCTCAAAGACTACGATGGCAAAATTAAGGTCGTCTTCAAACAGATGCCGCTCGCTTTCCATGATAAAGCTCAAAAAGCAGCCGAAGCTTCGCTCTTCGCTCACGAAAACGGCAAATTCTGGGAAATGCACGCCAAGATGTTTGCCAATCAATCGGCGCTTGGCATCGAAGACCTCAAGAAATATGCGACAGAAGTTGGCTTGGATGCCGCCGCTCTCGAAAAGGCTTTGAATGAGAATAAATACGCCGAAGCCGTCAAGAAAGACGTCGCAGCCGCAGGCGCCGTCGGCATCAGCGGTACGCCTTCGTTCGTCATCAATGGCAAGTTGCTCATCGGCGCTCAACCCATCGATGCGTTCAAGAAAGAAATCGACGCAGCTCTCGAAGCCGCGAAGTAATCTTGCGCTTGATATGAATGCGTAATTCAAAAAGCCCCCATTTCGGGGGCTTTTTTCTGTTTTTGAGCGTTTTTTGCGGGGGACTAGTCCCCCGCGCCCTCACGCGGCTTTTTGGGCGGAACATCGTAGTTTTTAGTTGATTTTGGGCTTTTTTTTTGCGCTTCGCGCTTTTTTTTGCGCTTCGCGCGTTTTTGCGCGTTTTTTTTTAGAAAAACTATTGTCGCCATATACCCTAGAGGTGTAAAAACTTACGTTCGAATTTGAACGGCTACAGCGTAGACGCTCAAATGCATTTTCTGTGTCAGGAGACACGATCGTTCTGTAGAAGCAATTTGTGAGGTAATATGTCAGGTCATAATAAATGGAGCACGATTAAACACAAAAAAGGTAAAACCGATGCGGCGCGTTCGCAGTTGTGGACGAAAGTCGTCCGCGAGTTGATCGTTGCGGCGCAAGGTGGTTCCGATCCAGAGTTTAACTCTGCATTGCGTCTTGCCATCCAAAAGGCTAAGGCTTGCAATATGCCCAAAGATAACATCGAACGCGCCATTAAACGCGGTTCGGGTGAAGGCGAACAAGTCCATTATGACCAGATTACGTATGAAGGTCACGGCGCCGGTGGCGTCGCCATCATGATCGAAACGCTTACCGATAACCGCAATCGCACGGTCGCTAGCGTCCGTTCGATGCTGAGCAAGAACGGTGGCCAAATGGGCGAAGCTGGTTGCGTCGCTTGGCAGTTCAAAACACTTGGGCAAATCGAAGTCGAAGGCGATGACCTCGATCAAGATGAGTTGATGATGGCTGCCCTCGATGCTGGGGCCGACGACGTCAGCGAAGATGGCACGATTTATACAGCTCCGGCGGAAGTTTCTAACGTCGCCAAAAAGCTCGAAGAGGCTGGCTATAAAATTGAATCGATGGAAATTGCTAAAGTTCCCCAGAACTTGCTCGCCGTCGACGAAAAAACGGCTGCTTCGATCTTGAAACTATGCAGTGTTCTCGAAGACGACGACGACGTCCAAAACGTCTATACGAACGCCGATATCTCGGACGAAATTATGGAAAAATTGGGTTAATCCCAGTTGCTTGAAGACGCTCCAGTGTGAGCGTCTTTTTTATGGCTTTTCTTTATACAAATATGTGATGATTTGTATATGGACTTTGGAGCGTAGCCAAGATGGCTGTATTGCGGATATTGGGAATTGACCCTGGGTCGCGTTATATGGGGTATGGTGTGATCGAGCGCAATGGATCGCGCTTGCGCTATATCCATGCCGATAGACTCGTGCTTGGCAACATGCCGTTTACGGAGCGTTTACTCAAAATCGATGCGTTTTTGGGTGAGCTTTTGGCTCTCTATGAACCCGATTGTGCGGCATTTGAAGGGATATTTCATCAGAAGTTTGCCGATGCAGCAATAAAGCTCGGGCACGCGCGTGGCGTAGCAATATGTGCTTGTGCACGATTTGGAATACCGCTCTATGAATACGCGCCGACCGATGTAAAACAAAGTGTCACATCGTTTGGACGCGCCGAAAAGGCACAAGTCGCCGATATGGTTAGGATATTACTCGGCGTGCAAAATACGTGGCCCGTCGATGCATCGGATGCGTTGGCAATCGCGATTTGCCATGCCAATCGCATCTAGACGGTCGTCTCTTAGATCGAGTTGGTGGCGTGTGAGATATCACACACAAAAAAACAGGGCGATATTTTATCGCCCTGTTCGAACAGCGTCTGCCAAGGGCAGTGAGGCAGTGTATTATTGCAAGAATCGATAGACAGCGTTGCAACCGTTGAGGTTCCATGGACGGTCGTCAGCTAGCCCTTGTGAGCCGCATGATTCGACGGCTTTGCCATCGCCGCGATACATGACGTAGTGCCCCGGGGATTCGATGACGTCGCCGATTTGGAGTTGAGTAACTTTGGTATTGCTTCCCATGACTTTGACGGCCTTTGACGAATTTGGACGCCAGCCATATCCCTCGCTGATGTCTTTGCCCAGGACGTTTTTATAGCACCAGCAACACAATCCTGAGCAGTCGAATGCTCGGTAATTGCCATTGAAGTATTCGGCGCTATTGGCATAGATCTTTGAATACTTTCCGGGATATTGCTTATTGAGCCCGTCGATGAGTTGTTTGGTCATGATTTGACCTTTGCCGCCCCAAACGTATGGGTGATGCGGATTGCGGACGAATGAACGCGCTTTTGTGATGACGCGATTGAGATCGGCAAGGGCGTTGTCGGAGGTTTGCGGAGGTGTTTCTGTAAATGCAGCGCAACACCAGCCCGTGTGGCTACCGTATGTGACTTTGTACCAGCCGTTTTGTTCGGCGAGTACGGTGAGCGTGGTGCCAGCTGGGATGGTGACATAGACAGAGGAGCCAGGAGCAGGCGTCGTGCCCGAACCGGGGATATCGCGTAGATTGAGAGCGTCGGATGTGACGACGGTTTTGGTCGTCGTCGGTGGTTGTGGCGTCGTATTGCCGACTTTCTCGGTGTATTGGGCACTGATCCAGCCAGTGCCACCGTTGTAGTTGATCTTGTACCAGCCGTTTTCTTCTGCAATGACTTCGACGACGGTGTTTTGTTCGAGAGCACCGATTTTATCGTATTGCGTGCCTGCGCCCGTGCGGACGTTGAGCCCGATATCGGCGGTAACCCTGACTTTGAATAGAACGGTTGGCGTTTCGGGTTTGGGCGTAGGTGGATCGGGTTGGGGATCTGGGGTCGGTGTTGGCTTTTCGGGCTCTGGTGTAGGTTCGGCTTTATACGTCGTGAATTTGGCGTTGACCCATCCGAAACTGGAACCGTATGAGATTTTTAGCCACCCGTCTTTGACCTCGTAGTAGGACAAGGTTTGACCTTTGACGACGCCGCCAATGCGAGTTGCATCGGCTTTGGCGTCGGATCGGACGTTGAGTGCCGAACATGTGACAGTAGCAGTGCCAATCGGTTTGGAATCGCCGGCTTCGGGACCTTGAGCGCCTGGCGATTTTGTGCTTGGCGTTTTGATAAATGGCGATGGATTGCGCTTTTTGCCGTTTGCAAGTATGCGACCTTGGCGAGATCCGAGTTTATCGATCGCCGTGCCAGGCGCTAGAGGGCGCAATTTCGCCATGTTTGCCGTCATGTTCGCAACGTTGCGCAATGGCGTCGTATTCGGCATAAGGGCAGACGATTTCTTCGATTTTGCAGTCGTTTTCATATCGGTCATAAATCCTCCTTTTGTTCACAAAATACACCTTGCTACATTTTACCAAAGCGAATAGTGGGAATAAAGAGAAAGCGACGAAAAAAGCGATGTTATTGCAATAAAGGCTCGTATTCGTTACATTGGGTGCGCTTTTTTGGGGCTTTTGCGATGTGAATCGCATTCTTTGGTGCGCAGATGATAGCGAGAGAAGAAGATGAAACGAGGAAGAGTTTTGGCGTTGTGTGTCGTGTCTGCGTGTGTGGTGATGCTCGGTGGATGTAATGACGACAGCGCGAAGACGCCATCGGGATGTGCATTATGCACCGATGGACAGGTGTGTTCTGAAGCTGGTACTTGTTACGACGATCCCGATTGTGCGATTTGTGGCATCGATCAAGTCTGTGTCGGCGGTTTGTGTTTCGCCAATGACAGCGCTTGTGCGAGGTGTGAAGCCGATAACGTTTGCGTTGGAGACGTGTGTTATGGTGCAACATCGCCTTGTGCGCGGTGTAGATCGGATCAAGTATGTCGCGATATGAAGTGTTATGAACCGACGGATCCGTGTTTGGGGTGTAAGTCGGATCAAGTTTGTGTCGCTGGCGCCTGTTACGAAAAGACCGATCCTTGTTCGAAATGCAGTTCTGATAAAGTATGTGTCAATGATTCATGCTATTCGCCCGATGATCCGTGTGCCCAATGTGGCGCCGATCAAGTTTGCGTTCAAAATGTGTGTTACGACTTAACCGATGATTGCATTCCGTCGTGTGGAGAAAACGAAAGGTGTATCGATCGACAATGTCGCGATTGTTCGACGATGTGCGGCGGAGAATGTTGCAATGCTGGTGAACTTTGCGATGCCGCATTCAATACATGCGGTCCATCATGTGGCGACGGCGTTCCGCTTTGCCAAGGTGTTTGTTGTTTTCCCGGTGAATATTGCGACGAAACGTATGGGTGTATATTCCCGTGTAGCGAAGAACAAACGCGTTGTAATAACGACGCGTCGATGTCGGTGAGTTGTTGCGTTAGTGGGCAAGTGTGCGAAGAAGGCGAGTGCCGCGTCGATTGTGGGCCAAACGTTCGTTGCAGTGGAATCTGTTGCGAAACTGGCGAGGTTTGCGAAGATAAGACATGTAAGATAGCGTGCGACACGTCGACGCATGAGCGATGTGGGGCGAATGAAGAGTTTTGTTGCGACAACGCCACCGAAATCTGCATATCGCAACGCTGTGTAAAACTCGGGAATCCATGCACGAAATCGTCGCAATGCAATTTCGACGAAGTTTGCGAAGAAACGTCGCAACGCTGTGTCGTCGCCGATCAAATCGCTTCGACGTGCGAAGTTCGACCCCAAAAAGGTCCATTTACGCCGCTTCTACAGTTCAATTGGCCGCGTTGCCTCAAGAACGAGAGGCCGTCGGAATACCCGTCTTACTATCGCGTCATTACGATGCCGATGGTTGCAAATATGACCGACGACAACGGCGATGGCGTCGTCAACGAAGACGATGTGCCCGATATCATCTTTGTGGCGTATTCAACAAATTATAACCCCGATACGCAAGCGCCGAGCGTATTGCGCGTGATAAGTGGCGACGACGGGCATGAAATTGCATCGTCAAAGCCGCGTTATTGGACGTATCCGATTAGTGCGGTCGTCGCCGATATCGACAACGATGGAAAGGTAGAAATCGCCATTGGGACAAACAATCACCGCCAATCTGAGGGGCACGATTTTTCGGTCGATGAGAACGACAAGCTAGAAGTTCTGGGCGTCGAACCCGATCCTGCGTTGGAGAAGGGATACAAACTCGTGACAAAGTATGCCATCAACATTGGGAATGGGCAAAAAATGTCGTTCTTATCGGTGGCAGATTTGGATGGCGATGGCACGCCCGAAGTCGTGACGAATTACGGCATCGCCTCGGTCGTTAAAGACGAAAACGGTCAGGGATCGTTGCAATGGCGCAAAGGATGTGAAAATAAATCGTTAGGCTACGTCCATGCCGCCGACCTAGATGGCGACGGAAAGATGGAACTCATCAATGGTAGCTCCATTTACGACGATCATTGCAATGTCCTCGCTACGGGTGGTGTCGGGGGGCAGATTGCCATTGCCGATTTGATGCCAAGTGGCGACGATGCCGCTGAAACGGGCGAACTCGTGCCCGAAATTGCGCATGTCGTCCCAGGTGTGTATCGTTCGAAAACGGATAACGACGCTAAGTTTGTCTTTAGTAAGATCTACAAAAAACGGCTCGAAGATGGTTCGTATCAGTGGAGCATCAAAAAGGCTTGGCAAAATCCCATTCCCGTCGATGAAAAACGATGGGCTGAGAAATGTAAGGCTTATAGTGGTTACTGCAATACAGGAGGTGGAACGCCCGTTATCGCCGATTTCAACGGCGATACGATACCCGATGTCGGTGTAGCAACGCGGTATTACTACATCGTCTACAGCAACGATGGCACGCCAGAAGGCGGAACAGTTTTGTGGGCCGATGGTAATACGACGGACTATTCGAGTGCCGTGACGGGGTCGAGCGTCTTCGATTTCGAAGGCGACGGCAAAGCCGAAGCGTCTATTCAGACGAGCTCAAATTGCGCATCTATGCGGGCGAAGGAAAAGGCGTCGACGAAGATGGCGATGGTTATAACGATCCGCTCATCATTTGGGAAACGGATAACCGCAGTGCGACGGGGTATGAATATCCCATTATCGTCGATGTCGACAACGATGGTAGCACCGAAATCGTCTTGTCGTCTGACATCGATACGATGCATACCATGGGCATCAACGTGTATGAAGACCCCGGTGCACAATGGGTTCGCACGCGTCGCATTTGGAATCAACATTTCTATCACGTGACGAATATCAACGAAGATGGAACGGTGCCGAAGCGCGAGTTGCAGAACTGGACGCACAGCAAGTTGAACAATTATCGGCAGAACGTGCAGCCGGCGGGCGTATTTAATGCGCCCGATCTCGTCGCCAAAGCGTTGACGACTAACACGGATTTGTGTTCGGCGACGCCGCGCAAGATTACGCTCATTGCAAACGTCGCCAACGAAGGTGCGCTCGGCGTCAAAGCAGGTGTTGGCGTCAAATTCTATGCCGAAAACGTCGACGGAACGGGGCAGAAGGTGTTGATCGGCGAGTCGACGGTCGACAAGGTATTGGCTCCTGGACAATCGGCGACGGCGTCGATTGCTTGGGATCAGACGGTGACGATTGAAGGCGAAGTCGTCGCCGTGAAATCGCCCGTCGCCATCAATTTCGTCGTCGATGAACCGACGGCAGATAAGCAATTCGGCAACTTCGTCGAGTGTAGAGAAGACAATAATACGTTGGCTGCACCGGCGAGTATCGATCTTTGTGCAGAACAGGTGAATTAACTAGTGTCTCTGTCATCTCCTCGTGGTGAGAATGTCGAGCGATGTGGGGGATGGGGAGAGTTTTTAGAATTGAATGGATAAAGGCTTCATACTTTGAAGAAGAACTTACACATATTATCGTTAGGATGCCCGAAGGCGCGCGTCGATACCGAGGTCATGCTCGGTCAGTTGCGCAAGACGGGCTGGTCGTTGACGCCAGATCCAGAGCGCGCCGATGCCATCGTCATCAATACGTGTGCATTTTTGCAGGAATCGATCGAAGAATCGATCGACGAAATATTGGCGTATGCCGATTATAAACGCGGTCGATGTAAGAAACTCATCGTAGCAGGTTGTTTGCCGTCTCGGTTCGAAGCCGAAATGGACGATTTGCGATCGTCGTTGCCCGAGGTCGATGAATTCTTGACGACGCGCCAGATCGACGGCATCGTGCATGCCGTCGATGGGATTTATCCCGATCCCGATCGAGATTATTTCCTCGAACGCGAACTCGCTTCGAAGCAGTCGTTTGCTTATTTGAAGATATCGGAGGGGTGTAATCGTCGGTGCTCATTTTGTACGATCCCGAGTATTCGTGGCAAGCAAGTTTCGCGACCGCTCGAATCGCTCATCCGCGAGGCGGAAGGTTTGGCTGCGGCGGGCGTGAAAGAAATCGTCCTCGTTGCCCAAGAATTGACGGGGTATGGCACCGATATCGGGCTTAAAGACGGGATTATCCAAGTTATCGATGCGATCGAAAAGATCGATGGGATTGAGTGGATTCGCATGCTCTATGCTTATCCGTGGAACTTTAGCGATGCGCTTTTGGAACGCGTGGGGCAAGGCAAACTATTGCCATACGTCGATATACCGTTGCAGCACGTATCGCAACACATCCTCGACGATATGCGTCGCCACGTGACGCGCGACGAGCAAGATAGGCTTTTGCGCCGCTTGCGCGATATTCCTGGGTTAGTCCTTCGCACGTCATTGATCGCAGGGTATCCGGGGGAGACGGAAGACGACGTCGACGAACTCATCGATTGGATCCGAGAGATTCGGTTCGATAGATTGGGTGTATTCGTCTATTCTGCCGAGCCGGGCACGCCTGCAGGCGATCGAGCCGATCAGATTCCGCTCGAGGTACGCCAGGCGCGGCGCGATCGCATAATGGAAGCGCAGCAGGAGATCTCGGCGTCGATGATGCAAGACCTCGTCGGGGATCATTTGCGCGTCTTAGTCGATGGATATAGCCCCGAGCACGAGCTCGTCTTGACGGGGCGATATTATGGTCAAGCGCCCGAAGTCGATGGACAAGTCTTCTTATCGTATGAAAATTGCGATTGCGATATGGCTGAAATCGGCGATTTCGTCGACGTCGAAATCGTCGAAGCAACGGAATACGACTTAGTCGGAAATGTGATCGATGGCGACGCGGAGGAGGCATGAGCTTGACGTTCGAAGAGGCGCAAGCGCGCGTCGCCGCTTGGGTTTCGCAATACGAAGAAGGGTATTTTCCGCCACTCGTGCAAGTTTCGCGCCTCGTCGAGGAATTGGGCGAGCTCGCTCGCGCCATTAGCCACGAGACGGGGGTAAAGAAACCGAAACCCGACGAAGAATTACACGGCGTCGACGGGGAAATCGGTGATCTCATCTTCGTACTCGTCTGCCTCGCCAATTCGCGCGGTGCAGACTTGGGCGATATCTTCGAAAAGACGATGTCGAAGATCGAACGGCGCGATGCGCAACGTTGGACGCGGAAATAGATTTGTCGCAGTGATAAAGAAAAGAATTGCATGATATTCGGGCTAACTGGCGGAATAGGTAGTGGAAAGTCGACGGTATCGCAATATTTGGTAAGAAAATGCGGTTTTTTTGCGATCGATGCCGATGTGTTGACGCGCGAGGTCCATGGCGATGCCGCCGTATGCGAAGCGCTCGTTGCGGCATTTGGCGACGAAGTCGCCCCGCAACGCGTGGGCCTTGGGCGATGTGTCGATCGCAGTGCGCTCGGGCGCGTGGCGTTTGGGTCGGCAGAAGGCGTTGCACAGTTGAATCGGATTATGCACCCTGCGCTCGAGGCGCGGTTGTGCGAAGCGTTAGAACGTGCGAGTACAGGGGATTGGGCGCATGGCGTCGTCGATGCAGCGCTTTTATATGAAGCGGGCTGGGCGCGATTCGTCGATCGCGTCGTTGCAGTCGTCGCGCCGCCACAAATGCGGATCGAACGCGTCGCGTCGCGCGACGGATTGCCGCGCGAACAGATTGCGAAGCGCATGGCGTCGCAGATCGGTGTGGGAGAAATGTGCCGTCGTGCCGACGATATCATCTATAACGTCGGGGGAATGGATGCGCTGGAGCGGCAGATATCGGCTTGGTGCGCAAAAATAGCCGTGCGTATGCGCGCAAGGGCGTAGCCCGAGCACATAGCACGGCTGCGTAGGCGTATGCGCGCAACGAAGTGAGCACATAGCCGTAGCCGGCGCCGATTGCCGCACAAGCCTCTATCGCCG
>OQWM01000701.1_pt1 | contig 21933 bp, 33 predicted proteins | sample 1691531 | NCBI WGS metagenome assembly OQWM01 (sample SAMN03418257, study PRJEB22391) | human gut metagenome | biome: human-gut; feature: organic feature; material: feces | host: Homo sapiens | place: Tanzania | collected 2013-01
GGCTCCGCTCCGGGATGGCAAGGTCGTGTACATCCACCCGGAAGGCCGCTTTTATACGCTGGAGTTTAAAAGCCCGGTCACAGGTGAGCACTTTCGAGAGAGCTACTATTTTGCGGACCGCCTGACGGCGGAAGAAAGGAAGGCACCATAATGCGAGCTATCGCGATTATGAACAACAAGGGCGGCGTCGGCAAAACCGTCACTGCCATCAATCTGGCGGACATCCTGGTCCGCCGGTACTACAAACGGGTGATCCTGGCCGACTGTGACGGCCAGATGAACCTGACCCGGTTTTACCTGCCGGAGTTTGACCCGGCGGTCAATTACAGCATGGCAAGCCTGCTGATGGGTGACGGTGAGCCGGTCTGGGAGGACAACCTGGTGCCGCTGGAGCCGGGCTTGAACCTGATCCCCGGCTCTCCGGATCTGTACAACCTGGACCTCGACGCCATCAAGGACGGCGTCAGCGCACCGGAAAATGTGCGGAATTTTGTGGACTGCGTTCGGGAGGACGATGGAGCGGACTTCTTCATTTTCGACTGCCCTCCTGGCTTCACCACCGCCAGCGTGGGCGCTCTGATGGCCGCCGACGAGGTGGTGATCCCCATGCTGGTGGATGGCTTTTCCTTTGCCGGTACCCAGGATATGGCGCAGCAGATCAGCAACCTGCGCCGGGCCAACCAGGGTGTGCGCATCGCCGGCGTGCTCATCACCCAGTGGCACAACAGCGACGTGGTCCGCCAGGGCGAGCAGCTGCTCCGCTCCATGGGCGTGCCGGTGTTCCAGCAGACAATCCGCCGGACGGACAAGGTGCCGGAGAGCACCTTTGACCGCCAGCCCATTGTCCAGTACAGCCCCGGCAGCGCCGCCAGCCAAGACTACCGCAAGTGGGTCGCGGAGTACATCGGGAGGGAGGGTTGAGTATGTCAAAAACGTTCGATATTAGCAGTTTCGCCAAGACGCTGCAGACGGCCAATGTGCCCGATTCGGGCACCGGCCCGGAGCAGATCACGTACATCGACATCAACCTGCTGGATGCGGATCCGGGCAACTTTTACAGTCTGGAGGGTGTGGAGGAATTGGCCGCCAACATCCAGTTCTGCGGCCTCCAGCAGCCTATCCGGGTACGATCTGGAGAGAATGGCCATTACACGGTGGTCTCCGGCCACCGGCGCCGGGCGGCGCTGATGGAACTTGCCAAGGAGGACCCGGTGCGGTGGCAGCAGGTGCCCTGCATTGTGGAGCGAGACGAAGCATCCCCGGCTCTGCGGGAGCTGCGCCTGATCTACGCCAACAGCGACACCCGCCGGATGTCCAATGCCGATATTGCCCAGCAGGCAGAGCGAGTCGAAGCCCTCCTGTACCAGCTGCAGGAAGAGGGCCTGGAGTTCCCCGGCCGGATGCGGGACCACGTGGCCGAGGCCTGCAAGGTCTCCAAGTCCAAGCTGGCCCGCCTGAAGGTGATCCGGGAGAACTTGACGCCGAAGTTGTCCAAGGCGTGGGATAAGGGCGACCTGAATGAGAGCGTGGCCTATGCGCTGGCCCAGCAGCCTGTGGAGATTCAGGATCAGTTTATCGTGTACCGCGGTTTTTCGGACTACTGGCAGAAACCAAAATCCTGGTCGGAGCACACCGTTAAGGACGCCATCCCCCACATCCGGAAGCTGAACCAGCTGAACTGCAGGAAAACAGCCGGAGGCGGTCCGTGCGAGAATAAGGACCGGATGCTGGAGTATGTCTGCAAGAATCAGTACAGCAGCACACCCTGCGCAAGCGGCGGCTGTTGCGACAAATGCTCCCGACTGGCTTCCTGCAAGCTGGCCTGTCCCAAACTGGCCGAGAAAATCAAAAAGCTGAAGGCGGATGCCAAGGCCCAAAAGAAGCAGGAGGCCGATGCGCAGGCCGAAAAGGACCGGCCAACCGTGGAGCGGATCACCGCCCTCTGGGCGCGCTTTGCCGCAGCCCGTGCGGCCGCCGGAAAGTCCGTCAAGAACTGGTACAAGCACATGGGCATGTATTACAGCTGCGATGACTCCGACGCTAAGAAGTACGCCAAGCTGGAGTCCGGACTGGGCATCAAGAAGGACACGAACTTGCCGTATGGGTATAACTACTGGCTGCGGGAGGCGGAAAACCTTTGCAAGGCTGCCGATTACCTGGGTGTGTCCGTAGACTACCTGCTGTGCCGGACCGATGATCCGACGCCGAAGGCCGCGCAGCCGGAGGGCCAGCTCTGTATCGCCGGCTGGATGCCCGGCGGCACTAACCCGGCGGAACCTGGGCGATTTGCCGTCCTGATGGACGTGGATGATTCCGATGCATACAAGCATATGTTCCTTCGCTGGAACGGTCATGCCTGGGAATTTGAGCGCACCAGAGTGCTGGTTAAGATGGAACCGTCCTGGTGGATGCGCCTGCCGGATGACCCCGAAAAGCCCAAAAAGGAGGTGCCGAGCGATGCAGCAGATTAAGACCGGCGACCGCTGCCCACTGTGCGGGCAGATCGTGACCACCACGGATCCGGAGATCCTGGCCGAGCTCAATGCTTTTGCGGCCTCCATGGAGCTTATGGGCTTTGACTTCCCGGCCGAACCGAATTGATATCATGATACCCCCAGGGTCCGGCGGACGGCGTCGGTGCGGCTTACCCTCCGCCGTTCCGCCGGTTCGCTCCCGGCGCTCTTCCCCGGCGCTGCCCGCCGGACCCTGGGGCCACGAAAGGAGTCTCTATGAGTTACACCGATTTTGAGACGAAAAAGACCTTTGTCAAGCAGCTGGGTCGTCTGATCTCCACCATGTATCCGCAGATCGCGGCCCTGGAGTACCACCAGCACGAGCACGACGAGGTCGTGATCATCCGCCACCAGGACGGCTACATCCGCCGGGTGGACGTCACCGGCGACGATCTCCCGGATACCTTCGACGATGTTGTCGCCTGTGTACGCAGGAGGGACTGCGATGCGTAAGATGCCCTACACAGGCCGGGAGCGGCGCCAGCGGGCGCTGTACCGGGCGACGATGGCGCTCTGGATGCTGGCAGTGATCCTGCTGCTGGCCGGGAAGGCGGTGAGCGCCTGATGCAGATGACATCCTCAGAGATTGTCTCCTCGTACCGTCAAAGTCTCAACCACCGCGAACAGATCACCATTCTGGCAGACCTTAACAGCTGCGCTCCCGCCACGATTGTGGAAGTGCTGAAACAGGCGGGCGTGGAGCTTCCTTCCGGATTCAAGCCACCCAAGTATCATCCGATTCCCCAGGCGCAATACCGCATCGACGAGCTCCGGGCCATGGAACTGTACAAAGATGGCCTGTCCGACAGGGACATAGCGGAACAACTGGGCTGCACCCGAACCGGCGTGGCCAACTGGCGCAAGCGGATGCACCTCAAGGCCCACTATCCAAAGCGGACACCCCGGAAGCCCGGGCAGATGTCTCTGCCCGGGTCCCCGAAGGAAGAAACGCCCCCGGATGCGGTCGTGGTGCCGGAGGCCCGGCCCTCCGCTGTCCCCGACACAGATGTCGGGGACAATGCCGTTTCTGACCACCATCTGTCGGCCATTGACGTGTCGGTTCTGGCCAACATTCTGCGCACCATGGCCGACACCGCTCCGAGCACCGCTGTCATAGTGGACGGCTCCCCGGTGATCCGGCTGGAAATCACCTCCGGCCCGGACAAGTCCTTCGCGCTGCGTCTGATCACCGACAGGGGGTGCGGTCATGGCGCTGGTTAAGCCGCCCTGCACCCGCAACTGTCCGCGTCGGACACAGCACTGCCATAACCCTGATATCTGCCCGGACTGGAAGATCTATCAGGCAGCCAAGGCGAAGCAGGATGCCGCCATCAAGTCCGGACAGGCAGATCAGCGGCAGTTTGACTTCTATCTCAAGGAGCGGGCCAAATATGTCCGCAACGTGCGGAGAAAGGAAACGTAAGTATGCTCAACAAAATCGTTCTCATGGGGCGTTTGACCCGAGATCCGGAACTGCGCAAGACCGGCAGCGGGACCGCGGTGACGTCCTTCACCCTGGCCGTGGACCGGGACTTCAAGACCCAGGACGGCGAGAAGGAGACGGACTTCATCGACATCGTGGCCTGGCGCGGAACGGCTGAGTTCGTGTTTAAGTACTTATCCAAGGGCCGCATGGCGGTGGTGGAAGGCCGTCTCCAGATCCGCAATTGGACCGACAAGGACGGCGGCAAGCGCCGCAGCGCTGAGGTCATCGCGGACAACGTCTATTTCGGAGACAGCAAGAGGAATGTGTCCGAATTGGGCACACAGTCAGAGTCACCAGCTCAGGACGGAGGCTTTCAGGAGCTTGGCGAGGATGAGGGAGGCGAGTTGCCGTTTTGAGAGATCAAGAACTCGTAAGTGCCATCCGCCGGCTGAAGGTGGAGACCGGGAGCCTCGCCTGCATGGGCTGCGGGCATGAGCACAACTGCGGCGTGTCCGGATGCGCGGTCATGCGTGCTGCCGCCGACCGGATCGCCAACCAGAATACCAACATTGAGGCACTCCAGCAGGAAATTGAAAAGCTGCGGGGGCAGGTGCCCCGCTGGATGCCGCTGCCGGAGTCGCCGGAGGAGGGAGGGCGATGATAAAACCAGTACAATGGCTGTATCCCCTCAAAGTGGAGTATGACCGAAGAAAAGTCTGCGAATGCGACCCTCGCACGTTTATTCTTGATGCCAAAAACAAGCTGGTATATTGCTCCACGTGCGGGGCAATTATTGACCCGTTCGAGGCCCTTATGGACATGGCGAAAAACGCAGAGCGTATCCAAGGCAATTTGACCGTTTATGCGGAGCTGGCTGCCAAGGAGCGCAAGCGTTATATGCGCTTCCGAGGCGTCAACGACATCAGCAAGCGGTTTCGGGACGGCTTATGGCCTGTTTGCCCGCATTGCAACGAGCTGATCGATCCAATGGAGATTGGCCGCTTTTCGAGTCCGAAGTCACCAAAGGAGGTGATGACGGATGGCTAAACAGTCCGGGTATTTACAGCGGCGGGATGCGGAACTTGAGGCGGCGTTTAACGCCGGTGCTGCCATGGCCCTGCAGTTTGCCGCAGACACGCTGCAAATGACGATCCACCAGAAGGACGGGTGGGGCTATGACCGGATCATGCGTCTGACGAAGGACTGGGTCGATACACAACGTGAGTACAAGCCGGCACTGAATTGCAAAGACAAAGCTGCGGACGTGTGCCAGGAGCACATGGACCGGGTTCTGGCGGAGATCATTCGGAACCGCATGACCCTGATCCGTTTCCCGGAACGTTACCCACACGTGAAAAAAATCAAATACGGGAGGTAAGGTATGGCTGACCCATTTGTATGCGTCCGCCAGCGGGCGGGGCCTTTTGTGAAGGCCTTCTCTACGGACAGAGCCTGCTTCGTCCGCCGCAGCAAGGACAGCAAGGGCCTCATCCGCAAGCGGGCCGGACCGGCTATGTGCCGCACCAGCGTTGACAAACTGGAGTTGCGTCTGGCGCTTTTTGGCTATGACGGTATTTTTTACACGCTTACTTTCGCCCCGGAGCACCTGCCCGCCGATCTGGACGGCGTTCAGGCTGTGTGGGATGCCTTCCTCAAGCGGCTGGCCCGCTGGAACCGGCGCATGGGCAGGGGCGGCAGCCCGGACTTCTACGTCTACCGCATCGAGGGCCTTCACGGAGATCACCGCTACCACATCCACGCTTTCCTGCGGGACGGCGACTTCCCGCCGACGGTGGTGCGGTACCTATGGGACTGGGGCGAGGTGGACGACGAGCCGTGGGACCGCAAGCGGGTTCTGGCGGAGAAGGGCTACTGGAATCTGGCCCGGTATTTCACCAAGGAGGCACCCGAGGTTGGGCGGCATCCATGGGGATGCTCCAGGAAACTTAGCCGCATGATACCGCCTCCGGAGGTCTGGTGCAGCCGCACCGGAGAGATCCGACCGCCGGCCGGAGCCGTGCGGCTGCCTATCCTGGGACAGCCCAATCTTGGGGAGTGGGGCGTGTTCTCTTACACCCGCTATCTGGACCCAGAAAAATAGCGCTTTTATTTTAAATAATTGATTTCTTATTCTTGAAAGCTTATGAATATTTACGGACAGCCCGGAGAATCGGAGGGAAAAGTATTGAAAAGCGTGCAAAACTCTGATAGACTATCAATAAAGAATGGATGGATTTCGTGCCCAATCTGCGGGCGAAATCACCGGCTCCTGCGAATCACAGACGAAACCGAAGCATGTAGCCTCCCAGTCTACTGCCGAACGTGCCGTAGTGAAATAATCCTGAATATTGCAAAAGGCCAGAGCGTCAAACGCCAGAGCCAATGATTCACCCGAAGAGGGCTGAGTTATTGGGTCTGGCGTTTTTGTTTTGCCTGGAGGTGATAGCCCATGGCCATGAAGCCGCTCCGGCCCTGCCGACATCCTGGATGCCCAAACCTGACGCGAGCCGGATGGTGCGCAAAGCATAAGCCAAAACACCAACGCAAGGCCAGCGCAGAGTATCACAGCTGGTACAATCTGCCCATCTGGACGGATGATCTCCGCCCGAACCAACTGCTACGGGAACCGTGGTGCGCTGAATGTGCAAAAGCGTTTCCATCAGATGACCCACGGCATCGGACAAGAGCCACGGTGGTTGACCACAGGACGCCATTCCGTGGGGATTGGACGCTGTTCGTTGATCCAGCCAATCACCAGTCTCTGTGCAAGCACCATCATGACCAGAAGACTGCGAGAGAACAAGCCGATGAGCGAAGGAAAAACGCAAGGTTTTCGTGATGCGATTTCCACGGGAAGCTACGTATGCCCGCCAGCGTGTGCGTGAGCGCGTCCATGCATGTGCGCTGGCATACAGGCGAGGTCCCAAAGGGACCTTTGACCCCTACCCCGGTATAAGAAAGACTTGGACTAAAGCGCGGAATACCCCGCAGCCCCTCGAACGTGAGAAATATTCCCCGATCAGGATTTTCGACCAGGGCGTCAGCCCAGAGCGGCCAGCCAGGTCGCTGCCGGATGGGGCATCCGGGCCAAACGCGCCGGAGCCGGACACAGTGTTCTGGACGGCAGCTCAGGTTGTGCCCGATTCGGGCACCGCATATCAGCAGCGAAAGGAGCGACAGCACATGACATACCATTGCGGGTTGAAATCAGCCGTTTCGTATTGCACGGCACATCCAGGCTTGTGCTGTGCATCCTGTGATGAGCGGCGCAGATGCCTGAAGGACTGCCTCAACAATCCGAAGAAATGCGGCTATTCCGTTTGCTTCGATATGCGCGGGCAATCGGAAGAGAGGCGGTGACGGGATGCCTACACCACCCAAAGCAAGCGCTGCCATGCAGAAACACCTCTCTGACGCCGAGCTGAAAGCCCGCCAGGAGGCGGAGCAGCAGACCATGCCGGACCGGGGCGGGAATATCAAGCTGAAGAAGCCACGCCTCATCGCCAAGAATAAGACTGCCAATTCCTACTGGAACCAAATCGTCAAGCGGATGGATGGCCTGGCTATCCTGGATGATTTGGACAGTGAGATGCTTGCCGGGTACTGTTCGATGCTGGCGCGGCGGGACCAGACGATCCTGCTGACCAATCAGCTGATGCAGCAGCTGGGCGTCCAGGGGGCACTGGAAGCGGATGTGAAAAAAGCACCCGCCAAAATGAGCGACGCGGAGTGGGAAGACTCCGGACGGACGAATCCGCCCATGACACCGGATGAGCTGATTGAGGCGGTGTCCAAGCTGGACACCCTGACGGGAAAGCTCCAATCTCTGGAGCGGAACCTGCTGCAGTATGCAGATAAGCTGGGACTGACACCTACCGGACGTGTGCGGCTGGCCCAGAAACGCGCGGAACAGGCTTCAGGCAAGGCCGCAGAACCGGAGGATGATCTCTATGGCGACTAGACGACAGACCGGCCTGCACCATCCTGTCAGCCAGTATGCCAAGAGCGTTGTGTCCGGGAAGCTTCGGGCGCAGTGCGGCAAGTATGAGATCCTGGCGTGCCAACGCCACCTGGATGACCTGAAGCGACAGGGCACACCAGATTTCCCTTATGTATTCGATGTGACCAGAGCAGACCGCATCCTTCGCTGGTTCGGTCAGTGCAACCAGGTGCGCGGTGTGGATTCCGGAAAGCCCATCCAGCTGGAGCCGTGGCAGGTGTTCGACCTGGGATGCACGTATGGATGGGTCGACATGGAAACCGGCGCCAGGCGGTTCAACCACACCTACAATAAGCGGGGCCGCGGCAACTACAAGAGCACAGAAAAGTCCGGCCAGGCCCTCTACCATATGTGCGGAGACGCCATCTATCCTCCATATCATCCCGAGGAGGCTATTTTTGAGCGGGAGCCGGAAGTGGAGTGCGCGGCGGTGGACCGCGGCCAGGCCATGCGTGTTTTTGGCGACGCCAAGAAGATCGCGGAGGCCAGCCCCAATATCGCACGCCGGCTTTACATCCCCAAGAGCAATCCCGTTGTGCACAGAACGCGCGGCGGGTTCATGCGGGCGCTGTCCAAGGATACCAAAAACAAGGACTCCGGTGCGCCCAGTTATTTCGTCGTCGACGAGTACCACGCCCATGTGACCTCGGAGATCTACGACCTGGGCTTTGACTCCTTCGGCAAGCGGGCCCAGTCCCTGCTGGATGTGATTACCACGGCCGGTGACGATGCCGAAAACAAACCCTGCTTTGTGGAGGAGAGCTACGCCAAGCGCGTCCTGGAGGACGACAGCGTCCGGGATGACCGGTACTTTGTCATGATCCGGGAGATCGACGATAGCGACAACCCGCACGACCGCAGCTGCTGGGCAAAAGCAAACCCCGTTCTACGCTCCGACACAATGTATGCCCGGTACCTGCTGGGCCAGATCATTACTGAGCATGACGCCGCCTATGCGTCTGGCGATTACAGCAAGATCCGAAAATTCTTGACGCGGCGGATGTGCCGGTGGCAGAACGCCAGCGAGAACAGCTACCTGGATGAGCGGTGTATGGCCCTGTTGAAAAAGTCTCAGATCCCGCCCAAGGAATTCGCGGCGCTGACGGATGGGCTTGGCTGCTACTGCGGATTTGACCTTGGTAAACGCATCGACCTATCCGGCGTCGGCTCCGTGTTTCCGCTGCCGGATGGCCGTTATGCCATTAAGATGCACGGCTTCATGCCGGAAAACGGTGCGACCCGCCATGAGCACAGCGACAAGGTCCCTTACCGGGACTGGGCAAAGGCCAAGTATGTGACGCTGACGCCTGGTGATGTGACGGACAACTCCTACGTTTACAACTGGATCTGTGCGGGAGAACGGGACCATGGATGGAAGGTCATCGAGGTTGATTATGACGGCCACAACGCCACGGATCTTGCCCTGGCCATCTGTGGTGAGCGCAACAACGAGGACTTCGTGGTGGAAGTTGCCCAGACCTGCGCCGGACAGAATCTGGCGGTGAAAGGCTTCCGGGAAATGTTGCTTCAGGGAAAAATCATCACGGAGAAGAACCAGGCGATGATCGTCTGGTTTGCCAACGCCAGAGAGATCAAGAACAACTATGACGACAGCAAGCTGTCCAAGCGGTTCAAGGATGATTCTCAGCGCATTGACCCGGTGGCGGCCACTATGAACGCCATGGCTCGCGCACTGGTGAAGCCGGAACGAAAGCCGAATCTGACAGATCTGATCGCATCTGGGAAATTCAGTATGTGAGCGTGTCCGATTCGGGCACAGGAGGAGGTTCTATGAAGAAAAAGTCCTGGAGCGTGGTGGACACGCTCTTCTGGCTCGGCGGCGGTCTGGTGGCCACGGGCACCGGCCTGTGGTCCCTGCCGGCGGGGTTGATCGTGGCCGGTGTATTCTGCCTGGTCGGCGCGGTTCTTGTGGACCTGTCCGCCAACCTCGGGCGTGAAAAGGAGGGCAAGCACGCATGATCTCTTTTCGAGACATCCACGTCAAGGCACTCTCCGCAGAGCAGGAGGCCTTGACCTGGAAAAGTTCCCGGGGGTGGTTCTCCGCCGGGCGGAGCCGTGACCGTCCCATGACGGAGACCGATGCCCTGAAGATCTCCGCCTTTTACCGTGCGGTGGATCTGCGATCCGACTCCATCGGCCGCCTGCCGGTGGCGGTAAAGGACCTGCGCGTGCGCCGGGAAGTCCCGGGCCACTATCTTGGCCCCGTTCTCTGGGAGCGGCCCAATGAAGCCATGACGCCGTTCGTCTACAAGAAACTGGTGGAGTATCAGCGCCTGGTGCTGGGCAACTGCTACGTGTGGATCTACCGCAGCGGGAACGGGCGACCGGTGGAACTGCTTCCCCTGCCTCCCGGGACCTGCCAGCCTTACATCCAGCCGGACAACGGAAAGCTGTGGTACATCGCCCAGGATCCCAAGACCCATCAGATCTATCGTCTTGACCCAGAGGACATCCTGCACTACAAAGGATTTTCCGTCAACGGCGTGGAAGGTATGAGCCTGCTTGGGCAGGCGGCACGCACTCTTCGGGTGGCTTCCAGCCGCGACCAGTATGAGGAGGATGTCTACCAAAACGGCGGACGGCCCTCCGGCATCCTGAGCACGGAGACAGACCTCTCCACCAAGCCGGATATCGTTCTGGCCGATGGAACGAAAACCAGCTACAGGGATGTGATCCGTAAGGAGTGGGACCGCATCCACACGGGACCTGGCAATTCCATGCGGACGGCGGTGCTGGACAACTCTCTGAAATACACCCCCATCGCCATGAGCAACACGGACGCTCAGTTCGTGGAAAACAAGGCGGTTTCCGTGGCAGATATCGCACGGTTCACCGGCGTACCGCTGTATCTGCTGTATTCGGGCAAGGAGTCCTTCGAGAGCAACAGCGCCAACAGTGTGGAGTACGTCAAGTACACCATTCAGCCGGCAGTTACGCAGTATGAGGAGGAAGACAGCCGGAAGCTGCTGACCGTTTCGGAGCGGGAGCGGGGACTGTGGGTATGCCGAAACATGATGGCGGAGCTGCGGGGAGACAGCTCCAGCCGTAAGGACTGGTACAAAACCATGCGGGAGATTGGCGTGCTCTCCGTCAATGATATCCTCCGTCTGGAGGATATGCCGGATGTGCCAGGCGGCGATATCCGGTATGCATCCCTGAACTACGGACCCCTGGAAGAATTCGTGGAAATGAGCCGCCAGCGGGCGGCGGGAGGAAAAAAGAATGGAGAATGACCTCATGAAGGGCCTGGATCTGAAATATGGACTGGTCCAGAAGTCCGAAGCATCCCCTGCAGACCTGCGGAAGATCAACGTGCAGACACTGACGGAGCTGAAGGCCGAGGACGTATTTGTATTCCGGGTGGCGGCCTGCAACGACCAGCCGGACCGGGACAATGAGAAATTCACCCTGGAGTGCCTGCGCGGCCTTGCCAAGCTGTATGTGGGCAAGACCATGATCATGGACCACAACTGGCGCGCAGCCAGCCAGATGGCCCGCATCTATGATGCGGGCGTGGAATCACTGGACGGCGTCAACTGTCTGGTTCTGCGGGCTTATATGGTACGTAACGACCAGACGGCACCGACCATCACAGCCATCGAGGGCGGAATCCTGCGGGAGGTTTCCGTTGGCTGCCGGACGGCAAAGGCCACCTGCAACATCTGCGGCGTCAACAAGCGGGAGCGGTGGTGTGAACACTATCCCGGCAGGGTCTACAACGGCACGAAGTGCATTGTCCAGCTGGATGATCCCACGGACGCCTACGAATGTTCCTTCTGCGCGGTCCCGTCACAGCCGGGAGCCGGCGTTGTAAAAGCCTACGGCGGAGAGGATAACAAACCCGCACCGCCTGACCCGAAAGACGACCCCGAAGTTCGGAAAGCTCTGGCGCTGATCGCGCTGGAAGAAAAATATTAACGGAGGTACCAACATGACTTTCAAGGAGAAGATCTACGATCTGAAGAACAAGAAGCAGGAACAGCTGGACAAGGCAAAGAACCTGGTGCTGGAGGACAAGCTGGACAGCGAGGAGTACAAGACCGCAATGGCGGAAGCGGACAAGCTGGGCAGCCAGATCAAGGCTCTGGAGGACATCGCGGCGCAGGAAGATCCCGCCGTCAACCCCGGCGAGGACCCCACCGTGAAGGGCCTGCAGGGCCTGGCTGGCCAGGGTGCGCAGCGCAAGCCCGAGGGCGAGGAACAGCCTGAGAACTCCATCAAGGCATTCGCGGACGCGGCTCGCGCCGGCTTCCCCACTGTGAAGGCCGCCGGTGACATGGCGCAGGAAGGCGTGGACGCTGACGGCGGTTACACCGTGCCTGAGGACATCGTGACCCGCGTGGAGCGGTTCCGTGACAGCAAGGCCAGCCTGCGCAGCCTGGTCAGCGTGGAAAACGTCACGACCAATAAGGGTCGCCGCACCCACAAGAAGCGCAGCCAGCAGACCGGCTTTGTAAAGGTGGCCGAGGGCGGCAAGATCCCCAAGAAGGCCAGCCCCCAGTTCTCTGTTCTGAATTACTCCATCAGCAAGTACGCCGGCTTCCTGCCCATCACCAACGAACTGCTGGAGGACTCCGACGAGAACATCACCAGCGTGATGGTGGAATGGCTGGGCGACGAGGCCCGCGTGACCGACAACGTGAACATCCTGGCGGCGATCAACCTGAAAGCCGCGGTTGCTCTGGACGGTCTGGACGGTCTGAAGAAGGCTGTACTGGTGGACTTGGACAGCGCCTTCCGCGCCACCACCAAGATCATCACCAACTCCAACGGCATTTACTGGCTGTCCACCCTGAAGGACGCCAACAAGCGCGATCTGCTGACTCCTATCCCCAGCGAACCCGGTAAGATGCAGCTGGCCTGCGGTGCCGTGGTGGTTCCTGTGGAGGAGATTCCCAATGCGGACCTGCCCAACACGGATACCAAGATCCCCTTCATCGTGGGTGACCTGAAGGAGGGCATCAAGCTCTTTGACCGCCGCCAGCTGACGATCACCTCCAGCGATGTGGCAGTGGCCGGCGATTTCAACGCCTTCGAGCAGGACATGACCCTGACCAAGGGCGTGCTGCGCGAGGACGTTCAGCAGCGTGACAGCGAGGCCTACATCAACGGTTACATCGACACGGCGACCCAGGTCGCCGCGGGCTAAGGAGGAAGTGCTATGAGCAAGGCTAAGAATGCCGCGGTGGAAACTGCCGGCCGGGCTGTTCCGGAGGCCCTTGCGCAGCAGTCTTCCGCAATTCAGCAGGAGCCTGCGGCACAGGCCCCTGCTGAGCAGCCCATGGCACAGCCGGTGCGGCTGCTGGTTCTTACGCCGCGCGTCCGTCACGCTGCTGAACGTCCTCGCGCAGCACGCCCGCCGGTGCGGCTGCTGGTAGCAGCTCCCGCCGGTCTGAATCTGCGGGAGGGGCCTCACAAGAGCTACGCAGTGCTGGCCGTGCTGCCTGAGGGCAGTGTGGTGACGGCGCTGGATCTGCCGGAGGATGCAGAAGTCCCCCGGTGGGCATTGGTGTCCAGCGAGGCAGGCACCGGCTGGGTAGCAGACGAGTTCCTGCTGCCGGAGGTCTGAGCCATGGCAGAGCTGACGGACGCGCGGCGTAAGAGCCTTTTGGCATACTGCCGCATTGACGCGGCGGAGGCCGACGGGTCGGATCTGCTGCAAACCCTGTACGATTCCGCACAGGGCTACATGGAACAGGCGGGCGTCAGCGAACCGGAAGTTGGCACGCAGCGCCGGGCACAGTATGACCTGTGTGTCAACTACCTGGTACTGGACGGTTGGGACCGGCGGGATATGACGCTCGATGGGAGCAACGTATCTGAGAACCCCGCTTTCCGTCGGATGTTGAACCAACTGAAGCTGACAGAACCTGTGCCCGAATCGGGCACATGACAAAATGCCGCCCCGGTCGATGAACCGGGGCGGCATTGGGGGAAGATTATCGGATATTCAGTTTTTCCAGGAGCGCCTGCTCCAGCACCTTGGACAGGTCCAGACCGTGCTGGAATGCAAGCGTGTCCAACCATCCGGGGAGTTCAACCTCCACGGAGACCCAGGTGGTATCCGTCTCCATGGTGCTCACCGCTGCGGAGCTGGACCGTACTCACGGTCCATGGCGTCCCGGGTCACGACCCACTGCTTCCCGAATTTCTGCACATCCACACCCTCCACCAGTTTTTTATACTGCACAGCTTTGCGGAGGGTGCTCTCGCTGAGACCCCACTGCTCGGTGGCGTCCGCGAAGGAAAGCAGACGGTCAAACGGTGATGCGACTGGCTGTCCGTTGGCCCAAAGCTCCTCGCCGTCCAGATCTAAGTCATCATTCCAGGAGATGCCGTAGCCGCCAGGGTCCGTTCGGACCTGCTGAAAGAGTCCGGGAACCTCCCGAAGCGGAGCGAATACCGGGTAGCTAACAAACAGCGGCTTCATGTCGTAGGTCTTGGAGAGACCTTCGGCAAAGGACACCAGCAGTCGATATTCCGGCAGCGGTGCCACGGATTTGATTTTATGAAACATGGTGCATCCTCCTTTCACGGCGGAGCGCCGCGCCCCGCTTATTCCAGCGGGGGCAGCGTCCGGAAGTTCTGTGTGTTCCAGATGTCCAGCAGGTCCGGCTGGTATCTGCCGGCCCATTCCCGGATCATGCTGAGACCTTTATTGGGGAGGTCTCCTTCGATCATTTCCAGCGTCTGAATGTCGATGACGCCATTGTAGTCTCCGTAGACCACGTGGAAGTGCGGCGGATTGTGTTCCTTGCCCAACAGGTACATCTTGACGGTCATGCCGTAGAAGCGAGCAATTACTGGCATTTTCATTTCCCCTTTCTGTAATTAGAATATCACGATACCGTGAAAATGTCAAGAGAAAAAGGAGAAAAATTATGGCGAGTATCACGGGGAGCGATTTGAAGCAGCCGGTGCGGGTTCAGCGGCTGGAATATGACGATGCTGAGGATACGTTTTCCTGGGTGGATGACTATTCCTCCTGGGCCAAGGCGGAGCAGGATACCCGGAACAATCTGTTTTCCAGCGTTGGCATCGGCGCCCGAGGCGTTACATTCACCATGCGGAAGAGCAGCCGGCTGTCCATGTTTAAGGCGATCCGGTGGCGTGGACAATTCTGTTTCCTGACCTCCATTGTGGACGCTGAGCCAGGCTTTGTGCTTGTCCGGGCTGCCATGTGCGACCCGGTTACCTGCAGAAAGGATGCCAACAAAACCCCGATGGGATTCCGCTTCCCCGGCATCGTGACAGAGAAGTATGTTGGCCATGAACAGCCGGACCTCCACTCGGAGGTGACAACGGACTACGTGCTGGTGACATCCAAGGATGTGGAGCTTTCCCCGGGAAGCTGGGTAATCGCCGGCGGGCAGCATTACAAGGTTCTGGTCCCGCATCTTCTGGACAGCTATAAGAATGAGTTCGAGATCCGGCGGAAGGAGGACTGCTGATGAGCAGATCTACCACCTTCGACATGCAGCAGTGGGATAAATTCTGGGAATACTGGGAGGACTTTATCGAGGAATGGCCCGAGGTTAAGCGGTTTGCACTGCTCACCATGGGTAGCTCCGTTCTGAAAGAAGTCCAAGATCAGGTTGTCCGACAGGGCGTCAATGACTCTCGCGGCCGGATCCGGCGCTGGCAGGATATGCGCGTCGGCAGCCACAATGGTTACGTGGCTGTTTCACCAGTGAGCGAAGATGTGGCAGTTACCAAAGACGGAAAAACCACCGCAAGGGACATCACCCGATATGTAGACCAAGGCCATACGATCCGTTCCCCTTCCGGGACGACAGCGCGATATACGCCCCGCATAAAGAGCGGGCGGACGTATGTGCCCGGTCGCCGGTTCTACAGTTGGGCAAGAATGGACGCGCAGAAAATCGCCCTTGAAGCTGCTGACGAAGCTGTACGCGAGCTTTGCGATGCCATTGACGATGCCATTTACGGCGGTTAGGAGAGAACGATTCACGATGATTTTACCGAAGGATATTCAGGCCGCTATCTGCGCCAAACTGGAAGATGTGTTCCCGGGCGAGACTGTCTATCAGGATTTAGTTCAGTCCGGATTTACCCGCCCCAGCAATCTGGTTGAGCTCGGAAAGATCTCTCTGGATCCGCTCTCCCTTGGCAATGGCACAGTAAGCCTGCGATATGAATTCAAGTTGACCACCTTCTGTGAGGTGGATCAGGTCCACGACTCACATCTGCCTACGCTGGACCTGCGTGCGATGATGATTATGGGTGCCTTCGCGGCCGGATACCTGAAGGTAGCTGACCGGGCACCGAAAGTCTCTTCTTTAGCGGCAGATACAAGCCTGTATGATGCGGCAGAGGTGCATCTGGTGCTGACACTTACCGTTGATCGCAAGGATTTCCTGCCGGAGACCCTTGTGGAAATCATGCAGACGCTGAACACAAGATTTGTTGATATGAAGGAGGAATCCACATGAGCAATCTGACCATGCCCACCCTGACGGTGGCGTTCAAGCAGCGGGCCTCCACGGCGGTGGCCCGGTCCCAGAAGGGCACCGTGGCGCTCATCATCCGTGACGCCGTGGCAGCCGCCAAGGACCTGCAGTATACGCTAACGTCCACGGCACAGATCCCGGCCACCCTGGGCGTTGCCAATCAGGCATCCATCCGCCGCGTCTTCTCCGGCAATACCAATCCGCCCAAGAAAGTCCTGGTCTACGTCATGGACGCTGCCGATGTCATCGCCGCCGACAGTGCGGTGCTGACCTGGCTGGCCACCCAGAAGTTTGACTATCTGGCCGGCCCCGATGACATCACCGCCGCTGAGGCCGGTGTCATCAAGACCTGGCTTCTGAACCAGCGCAGCGACTACCACGCCATCTACAAGGCTGTCCTGCCTGATCTGACGGCAGACAGCGAGGCAATCGTGGACTTTGTCGGTTCTGGAATCATGGTGGACGGAACCACCTTTGACGCCGCCGGTTACTGCGGCCGCATCGCAGGTCTGATCGCCGGTACGCCCATGCGGCAGTCTATCACCTATGCGGCTCTGCCGGAGGTGGATGACATTGACCGGCTCACTTCTCTGGAGATGGACACCGCTGTCGGCAAGGGCCAGCTTGTGCTGTACCACGACGGTGAAAAGGTCAAATGCGGCCGTGGTGTCAACTCCCTGACCACCGTGACCGGCAAGAGCGATATCTGGAAGAAGATCAAAATCGTGGAACTGCTTGACATGGTGCAGCAGGACATCCGACTGACCATCCAGGACAACTACATTGGCAAGCTGCCCAACACCTACGACAATAAGCTGCAGCTGGTGACCGCCATCTCCGTGTATCTGCAGGCTCTGGCCAAGGATGATCTGATTGCCGGCGACTTTAGCTGCGGCATCGATGTGGATGCCCAGGACGCCTGGCTCCAGGAGCAGGGTACCCCCACGGTGGATATGAGTGAGCAGGAGATCAAGGAGGCCAACACCGGCACCCATGTGTTCCTGAGCATCTACATCAACCCCATCGACGCCATGGAAGACGTGGCCGTCAACATCTATCTGTAAGGAGGACACCACAATGGCAATGGAGAGTGCTACCCGCGTGATGAATGGCACCTTTGGCGACATCTGGGAGGACGGAAATCAGATTGCTGAGGTCTCTGCTTTCCAGGTGAAAGTCACCAAGAATTTTGACACCCTGAACCTCTGCCGCCAGATGGCAGAGGACCGGAAGCTGATTGGCGTGAAGATCACCGGCAGTATGACGCTGCACAAGGTCTATTCCCGCGGCAGCGATGATATTGAGGCATCGCTGGCCGGTCACGACCTGCGAAAGTCTCTGGTGGGTAAGCTGGCCGACCCCGACGCCTACGGTGCGGAACGGGTGGCCGTTTACGGCGTCAGCTACGACGAGCAGACGGTAATGGACTGGGCAGCCGCCAAGGCCGGCAGCATCACTATTCCCTTCCAGGCCACCGGCATCGAGTACCTGGACAAGGTGGAGGCTAACTGATGAGTACTGAAAAGAATGTGAACACGCTGGACCTTCTGCTGCGGCCGGAACTGCCGGATGTGCGGAAGACCCTGGCAGAGAAGAAGGTCGAGGTCAAACGCCTTAGCAAGTTGACCGGCGCCCCCGTGGTATTCACGCTGCGGGCTCTGACCTATGAGCAGGTACGTGAGATCCAGGAGCATCCTCGGGGCGAGCAGGCCATCCATGGTGTTCTGCTGGGCTGTGTGGACCCAAAGTGGGGCGCCAAGGAGCTCACAAACCCTGAGAAAAACATCGTGACGCCCCTGGATGCCATCAAGTCTAAGCTGACCTCCGGAGAAATCGATGAGCTGTATACGCAGATTCAGATGCTGTCTGGATACCTTGTCCGGACACTGGCCGACGTAAAAAACGGCTGAGGGCGGGGAGCGATCCGGATCTGGGGCTGCTAAGCTACTTATTCCGGGTCCAGCACTGGGGGTACAGGGACCTGCGGGCCCTGTATGAGTGCCGGGACGGATGGCAAGAGATCATCCGGGAACTCGCCGCCTATGATGCGGAGTTGCGGCTGGATGCCGCCGGGCACTGAGTGTGCCCGAATCGGGCACAAAAATACCGCCCTCCCGGGGAGTGGGAGGGCGGTGAATGCTCAAAGCAATGCTAAAACCAAAACCAAAATCAACACAAGCGGTGCGCACAGAAGTGTCAGTCCCTGCGCAAAGTGATGCTTTTCTGCAGAAGTCATGGTGGAAAAGGAGCGGCAATGCAACGGCATTCGGAAAAGGCCGACAGCGGCGCAGGCAAAAGCGGAAACGGCCAGCAGGAAGATGAGAGCAGCAATGCCCATATGCGAACCTCCTTCTCTTTTCTTGTTTTCACTATATCATTTTAAACTACTTGTGTCAATCAGGAGGTGACTGTATGGCGGATTCTATTTCCATCGTCATGAAGCTGAACGATGACGTTACCGGGCCCATGAAATCCATTGCCAGTACGTCCCAAGGTGTCTCCAAGGAATTCGAGGAACTTGAGCGCAAAACAAAGCATCTTGGTCAGCGGTATGCGGATTTCAACAAGAAGTCTTCTCAGACCTATGCAGAGGCGTTATCCATCAAAAAGGCCATGGGTGAAGCAGCTAAGGCGTTCAAGAAGACGGGCGATGAGGCAGATAAAGTTCGCTTTGAGCAGTTGCGTGAGGAGTATCAGGCACTGACTGACTCCGCAAAAGGATATGCCTCCGAGGCAAAAAACACCCAGAAAGCCATGCAGGAACAGTACGACGCCATGCGAAAGCTGGGGAGCAGCGGTGGAGGTGACAGCTCCGTAGGTGACAGCTCCGGTGGTTTCTTGACGTCCGTTTTTGGTGAGGGGCTTGGCGGCGGTCTGGCAGCCTCGGGTGTTCTGCAGGAAATCGGTTCCAGTCTCACCGAAGCGGCTTCCGGGCTTTTGGAGAGTTCCGTCGGACAGCCTTTGGCGACAATGTTGGACAGCACGCTTTCCAGCGCCTTCTCCGGTGCGGCCGCCGGTGCCATTGCAGGCCCCATTGGTGCGGCGGTAGGCGCGGTAGGCGGCGGAATTGCCGGAGCCATTAGTGGAGGAACACAGATCTTTCAGCAGAAAGATAAAGCCTTTAAGAGCTATGTCCAGGAAGCTGCGGAGGAACAGCTTCAGGCGCAGTCCGACGATATCTCCAGGGGTTCCACCATCGCGGCGGAACGGCAACAGGATGCCATTGCCTTCAACCAACTGTTGGGCGCTGGTATCGGAGACCAGTATCTGAAGGATCTGCGAACCATGGCCGCCAAGACACCCATGGAGTATATCGACCTGACCAATATGTCTCGGGCACTGGCCACTGGTTTCGGAGATGATCCTGGCCGGATGCTGAAGCTAATGCGGAGCGTTGGCAATGCGGGTAGCGCTGTTGGAATCGATGCCTCCGGTATGACGGAGATGTCCAAGGCATTCAGCCTAATGCAGTCCAGTGGCAAGGCTACACTTGAAAAATTGAATATCTTCCAGGAACGAGGCGTGGATGTCATCGGTATGCTGTCCAATGGCCTTGACAAGACTCAGGCACAGATCTATGACATGATCTCCAAAGGGCAGATCGGCGGCGTAGAGGCTGTCAACATCATCCAGGCGGCTATGGATCAGATGTACGACGGTGCCATGGAAAAACAGTCCAAGACCTTCTCCGGCCTGTCCTCCACCTTGGCGGATGCAGAAACAGAGATGCAGGCTGCCTATGGCGAGGGCTTCAACGAGACCCGAGGCAAGGGTATGGAAGCACAGATCGACTATCTCACAGGGGAGAGCGGCCAGAAGATGCAGGAAGCCAACCGGGCCATCGGTTCTTGGTATGCCTCGCTGGAAAATGAGAAGGAGCGGTACATTCGGGAGGCCCAGGATGCGGTCCTGAACTCCGATGAATACAAGACGGCCATAGCCGCTGGCACAGATGAGGGTTATGCCGATGCCGGACGGATGCTGATGGAGGCAAAGGTCCAAGGCATGAACGAGTATAACGCCAGTGAGGGAGCACAGCTCCAGCTGCAGTCCGAGATATCTCTGATTCAAGGCATTCGGGATGACACCTCCTTGAATGAGGCCTATTACCTGACAGGGTATACATTGGGAAATCAGTATACAAAAGGCTTATTTGCTGCATCTAAGGGCAAGACAGAGGAATTTGTATCTCCTAGCCGCCTACTGGCTGACACGAACGCGTGGGCGGAGTCCAGCAATGCCTTCGGCTTGAGTTACGTACCTTACGACAACTACCCCGCCCTGCTCCACCAGGGCGAGCGGGTGCAGACTGCGGAAGAGGCCCGGCGGACATCCGGCGGCGTGACAGTCAAGGTATCCGGCAATAACTTCAGCGTGCGGAATGACAGCGACATCCAGGCGATTGCTGTTTGCCTTGCCGATGAGATTGAGTCTCGCGCCCTGGTTCACGGAGGTTGATATGCAGATCACATTTCTCAACACAAAAACCGGTGAGCAGTTGGCCATGCCGGTGACACCTCCTGATTTTGCGGTGGAAATTGGTCGGGATGTGGAAAACCTGGACATGGCCCAGACCGGGCAGGTAAATCTGCCGGGACTGGAAGCCCTGTTCAATGAAACTCAGGAATTTCTTCTGCCCAGTGAGGCAAGAAATTATACCAGCTCCGGATACAGCGGTGAACCCTATACCGTGGTGGAGACCCTGACCCGTTGGAGTCTGGCGGGTGATGTACTGCGGTACATTGTAACGGAGACGCCTGTCAACGTTCCGGTACTGCTCGGTCCTGTGCGCTATGGCGAGAGCGGCGGCGCCGGGGACGTGATCGTCCGTCTGACGCTGCGGCAGTACCGGGATCTGGCGGTAGAGACCACCGAAAAAGCCTCCACCGGCAATGCAGGACGCAGCATGCCTGCAGCCACGAAAACGGCATCCTCCTATACCGTGAAGAAGGGCGACACCCTCTGGGGCATTGCACGGAGGACATACGGAGACGGTACCCTGGCCTGGAAGCTGGCCAGCTATAACGGCATCAAGAATGCCAATCTGATCTATCCCGGACAGAAGGTCACGCTGCCGGACAAATCTCTGCTGTGAGGTGACGGACTATGGCATATGACGATTTGCTGAAGATCCGCACCTGGAGCCGGGACGGCAAGAAGACCAGTCATATCACCGCTGCCGTCCAGAGCAAGACCTGGAGCGGCAGCTATACGGACTGCGCCAGGAAGCTGACCTACTCAGCACTGCCCGAGGCACTCAGTGAACTGGGCGGCCGGGTTCGGCTGTATCATGAGGCCGACATCCTGTTTTCCGGGTCCGTCTTTCGCCGGAAACGGGACAACGCTTCTCAGGTGTTTGACTGCACGGCCTATGACCGTGGAATCTATCTGAAGAAGAATGAAACCTATCTGGCGGTGCGGAATCAGACCCCGGAAGCTGTCACCGCGCAGATCTGCCGTGAATTCAATATCAAGTCTGGCAGCCTGGCTTCCACCGGCATC
>OQWM01000704.1_pt1 | contig 21881 bp, 9 predicted proteins | sample 1691531 | NCBI WGS metagenome assembly OQWM01 (sample SAMN03418257, study PRJEB22391) | human gut metagenome | biome: human-gut; feature: organic feature; material: feces | host: Homo sapiens | place: Tanzania | collected 2013-01
TGTTCTTGATCTTGGTACAGAGCGTATTGCCGTCCATTTCTGGCATCATGATGTCTGAGATAACGAGGTCTGGCTTCTGCTTGATAATCTCCGGCAGTGCCTCCTTTCCGTTGCAGAAGGTAAGGATATTGTAGGTTTCCTGAAGTTGGGTTTTCAGGAAATCACGTATAGCCTCATCGTCTTCTACCACAGCGATGGTGCTCTTTACCTTGCTCATGAAATCTTCTTCGGTTCCATTGGCTGCATTCTCTTCGTTTTCTTCCTCTATGTTTTCTTCCAGTTCCTTAATTTCTTCAGCAGCCTGTGGCTCCGGTGCATCTGTCATTTCTTCCGGTTTCAGATGCTTATTACCCAGAGGCAGCGTGATGAGGAACTGGCTTCCTTCCTTCCAGTCGGCTTCATCAAGTGTCCTGTTGTTGGCTGCTGTAATGGTTCCATAGTGCAGTTCTACGAGCGAGCGGGTCAGGTCGAGACCGATTCCCGTACCTACATTCCTGTCGTTGGAAGAGGTGGTACTCTGATAGAAACGCTGGAAGATGGTTTCGAGCTTATCCTCTTGAATGCCCTTGCCGCTGTCCTTGATGGCGATGCGGACATGATGCGGCGAGTGGGAGAGGGTGATACGGATTCTGCCACCTGCAGGAGTAAACTTGAAGGCGTTTGACAGGACATTCATCAATACCTTGTCAAAGTTGTCGCGGTCTATCCATACCGGGAGAGCCTCGTCTTCGTGTTCAAAGGTGAATTGGATGCTCTTGGCAACCGCCTGCTGGCAGAAGAGTTTGTATTCATCGCCAATAAAGGCAACCATATCGGTTTCGTTCATGTGCATCACCATCTGTCCCTTGTCAATCTTTCTCAGGTCCATCATCTGGTTGATCAGGTGCAGGATTCGTTCTGAGTTCTTACGCATCATATCGTAGATGCCCTGTCGGTGAGCGTCTTTGTCTTCCTTAATCAGCGTGAACAGCGGTGTGAGGATAAGGGTCAATGGGGTACGGATTTCGTGGCTGATGTTCATGAAGAACTTCAGTTTCGCTTCGCCCATCTCTTCGGCATGGATATGCTGCTGCAATACGAGCTGGTCTTCTATCTTGCGTTTGCGGTGTTTGATATAGAGCAGACAGAGCCACAGGAATGCAAGCAGATAGCAGAACTTAGCCCAGATGCTGGCGTACCAGGCTGGGTGAACGATGATGGAGAACTCCTTGACAGGGGTTTCGTATCCGTTGCAGATGGCTTTGACACGGAACTTATAGGTGCCAGCTGGCATATGTGAGAAAGAAAGTTCGTTCAGACCAGGCTGTATGGTTCGCCAATCCTCACCATTGATGCTGTAGGCATAGCTGATCTGCTCTACATTATTATATGTGAGAGTAGACAGTTGGATGGTGAAGGTGTTGTCATCATGTGACAAGGAGAACTTGTCGCTGTTGTATACCCCTTTATCTGTGATGGTATAGATGCCCGATTCCATATCCTGGTATACAGGTTTGTTACCCACAAGAAGTCCTGATATGGTAACTTTCGCCTGCCAAGGATGCTGTTTCACCTTGTCCGTATCAAACCAGTTGATACCACCGGTTCCGCCCATCACCAGCATTTTTCCTCCCCAGAGTGTGCAGACTGCAGCATCGCTGAACTCATTGCTCTGCAATCCATTGTCTGAGTAGTACTTGTTGATTGTTCCTTTTTCTGTATCTACCTGGTTTAAGCCACAGGAGGTTCCTATCCAGATTCTGCCCTTATAATCTTCTATGATGCTGGCTGCGCTGTTGTCTGAAAGTCCAGTTTCCGTGTTATAGATTTTCGGATGGGCATATCCTGTCTTCGGATCATAGCAGATGGCTCCGTCTTCCGTGCCAAACCAAACGCGGTTCTTGCTGTCTGCGTAGACGCAATGAGAGAAACAGCCCTTGTTCAGACAGTTGATGCCCCCGAAAGTGGAAGTCCAGCTATTCTTCTGCTGGTCATAGCAAGCCAGACCTACAGAAGTGGCAACGAAAACCCGCTTACCATCTTTTGAGATGCTGAGTTTCACGAGGTAATCGTTAGGAATACTGTTCTTCTTCAGGTTGTTATCTGCACCATATTGCGATTTCCACTGCTTGATGCTTCCATCTGGTGAAAGACGGAAGAGTCCTTCGCCCATGGTGGCAAACCAGACATTGCCCTGTGGGTCTTCCTGGATATCGAAGATGCCCGCCTGGTTGCCAATGCCAAGGCTGAATGGATGGAAAGACCCCCCCGCATCTATAAATCCAATGCCGTCAGTATAGGTTCCTACCCATGTTCTGCCCTTCTGGTCTTTGCAGAGTGCCAGTACCGTGGTGTTGCTTAATAAATGGCTGTTGATACTACCGGTTTTTAGGTCAAAGAGGTAAAGACCATCCTTGTCGGTGCCCACCCAGACCTGGTTGCCCTGATTGGCACACAGACTTGTGATGCTGTTTTCGCCTATCACGTTGCGGTTGCCCAAACGGTAGCCCATATAGTTGAAATCACATTGAGCCTGCGACTGCATGAATACGCCCTTCTGGAGCATACTCACCCAGATGTTTCCCGTAAAATCTTCTATAATGCTGGTAACCTTGCTCTTGGCAAGATTTACTTCACGGCTGAACAGAGGATTATTTTGCAAGAATCCTGTTACAGGATTATACACAAAGATACCCATACCATCGCAACCGATAAACAAGCGCTGGTCGCGGCTGATATAGATGCTTTCAATAGGCAGATTGCCTATGCCGGCTATCTTGGTGAAGACGGTTGAACCTGCCTTGAGAAGGTAAACACCATCATTCTTGGTGGCAAGATAGATGTTGCCTTTGTTGTCTTGTTGGATGTCTTGTGCTTCCAGCGTTCCTGTTCCTGGAATCTGTTTGGTCAGTTTCCTTTTCTTGTCGGCACGGTATAGCTTGCCGCTCTCCAGGATAATCCAAAGTCTTTCCTGTTTATCTTCCAGAATCTTATGTATGAATTTCAGGTTCTCCACTTCGCCCTTCATGGCATAGCATACTTCTGCATCTTCTTTTTTGAGCATAATTCCATATCCCGATGTAACTACGGCAATATCGTTGTTTTTCAGACGGTAAACCTGGGTTACATAGGTACTGACAGGCTGGTTCTTAGAGTCCAATAATGGAATATTGGCATAACTCTTTCCATTATATAAAAGGAGAGAGTTGTTTGTGCCCAACAGAATATGCCCCTGGGCATCTTGAGTGATACAGTTGATGTAATTACAGCTCAGTCCTCTGTTGTCTTCCTTGGTTTTTCTGATGACCGTAAAGTTATAGCCATCATAAATGTTCAAGCCATTACGGGTGGCAATCCAAATGAAACCATTTGAATCCTGGAACACCTGAGTGGCAAGGTTGCTCGAAAGTTGGTTGTCTGAATTGAAAAGTTTTCCTCGCTGCGCCATCACGTTCTGTGCAGTGAGACAGAAGATAAACATCAGTAAAAGACCGATGAGTTTCTCCATTCTGAGGTTTGATTTCATGGAAATCATCATGATTTTTGGTTTCATTGTCTTTTGGGCTTTTTTATATTCGTTTGCAAAAATACAAAATTAATGGGAGAACAGTGCACGAAAATGTATGTTTTTTATAGTAGTATACTGAAAAGATGTTAAAATGTTACATAAAGCAAAGTCGATGTTACATGTGATACGACAGAAAAACTATTGGTTACTTATCATAAAGTATATATGATAGATTAGGAGTATCTTTGCAGCAGTTTTAAGTTATGTTGATTTTAGTAGTTTTGAATATGTAGGTTAGTTAGGTTTATAAATAGGTTTATATAAATAGGTTTAGAATTTCTAAAAGATTTTGATATTATGGTTTTTATAGAATCATGATTAATTGGTTTTCAGGAATGGTGCGTAGTGATTACGCGCCATTCCATTTTAAAAGACCAGCATCCTTTTCTGTAGACTTGAACCTGACAATCCTTCATGATTTGATAAGAAGACTGACAAAATATGATAAATCTAAAAATAATTATAACAATGAACAGAAAGAGATTATTGATTTCACTCGCTATGGCTATGCTGTCAATGGCGGGACTGGCTGCCGATAATCTGCCGGCACTTCGAGTGCAGGGGAAGAATCTGGTAGATGCCAATGGTAAGACTGTTGTCTTGCATGGTGTGATGGATACGCCGAACCGCTACTTCAATGGGTGGAGATGGCAGCAGTGGAAGGCTGACTATTCGGAGTCTGACATAAAACCTTGCCTGGAATATTTCTCTAAGCAGTTTTCTGCCATCACCGACAAGAAGCAGGGTGCTTATTGTACCGTGTTCCGATTGCACATGGATCCATGCTGGACCAACGATCCGACAAAGAAAGCAGAAAACGAGGCAGATATCTCGGCATTCAACATGGCGCGCTATCGTCTCTATCTCCAGAAACTCTACATTCCTCTCATCAAGGATGCCATCGCTCATGGACTCTACGTCATCGTACGTCCACCAGGTGTCTGTCCTGGTGATATCAGTGTCGGCGACAAGTACAACCGCTACCTGAAGTCGATATGGAAGGCCTTCGCTGCCGATGAATATATCCAGCAGAATTCGGGCATCATCTCCATCGAACTTGCCAACGAGCCTGTGAGAGTTCATCTTTCAGATGGTAAGGATTCGGAAAAGGCTTTGCATGATTACTTCCAGCCGGTGGTGGATGTGATTCGCGAGCAGGGCTTCAAGGGAATTATCTGGGTTCCGGGTGCAGGTTATCAGAGCCAGTATCAGAATTACGCCAAGTATCCTATTACCGACAGCGAGGACAACTTCTCTTATGCAGTACATGTTTATTCCGGATGGTATGGAAAAATGACTGATAAGAATTGCGATCACGATACTTTCATCCGCAACTTCAAGAGTCAGGTGCCGATGGTAGAAACAAAGCCTATCATGGTAACAGAGATAGACTGGAGTCCGGAAGATCCAGAACAGAAGGATAAAGGACATGTCAACGAGTGGGGACAGTGGACACAGCCTAACCTGGGAAGCTGGGCAACAGCATCTACCTCAAAATGGGGATTGGCATGGAAGGCAGTTCACGACCACTTTGGCAATATCGGAATGACAATTACTCATCCACAGGAGTATTACGATATTGATGAGTACCTGAAGACTGGAATCGTGCAGCCAGGTTTCCAGAATGCCAAGAAACACGGATTGTTCGAAGAGTGTTGCGGCTATGCCTGTATGAACTGGTATAAAGAATGGTATTTGAAACAAAATACAACAGGAATTAAACAATTAGAAACCCAGGCAGACGTGGTTTCCACCTTATATTATAATATAGAAGGAAAAGAGGTTGAAAAGCCAACTACAGGTGTTTATATAATAAAACAACTGTTAAGTAATGGAAAAATACGTTCTCGCAAGGTTTTTCTGAAATGATAAAGTTTCTGTTACACCACGCAAAGTAAGTTTCGAAAGAAATCCATACCCTTGTCGCCGTGAATAAACAATTTTAGTGCACGCCTAAATTTTTAAAGCATAAATCAAAAATGAATAGAACATGATTGAACAAGTGTTAACAATGAAACGGACAGCAGCCTTATGCTTGGTAGGAGCTTTCTGCAGCCTGAACGCTCAGGCTCAGAAGATCCATGTCAAGGGTAATCTTGTTGACGGTACAGGTGAACCTCTGATTGGTGCCACTGTAAAAGTAAAAGGTAATGCCAGCGTCGGTGCGGTCACCGACTTTGACGGTAACTTCAACATCGATGTGCCTTCTGAAAACTCTACTCTCGTATTTACTTACGTAGGTATGAAGACCAAGGAAGTAAAGATCGGTAAGAAGAGAGAGTTCAAACTCTCACTGGAAGACGACAATGCCATCGGTGAAGTCGTAGTCGTTGGTTATGGTCAGCAGAAGAAGGCTTCTGTGGTAGGTGCTATTACCCAGACCACCGGCAAGGTGCTGGAGCGCGCAGCAGGTATCAGCGACATCGGTGCTGCTTTGACCGGTAACCTTCCGGGTGTAGTTACCACAGCATCCAGCGGTATGCCTGGTGAGGAGGAACCTCAGATTCAGATTCGTGGTGCTTCTTCCTGGAACAACTCTGCTCCACTCGTTTTGGTAGATGGTATCGAGCGACCAATGTCAAGCGTTGACATGCAGTCTGTGGCAACCATCTCTGTATTGAAGGATGCTTCTGCCACCGCCGTTTATGGTGTAAAGGGTGCGAATGGTGTTATCCTGATTACCACCAAGCGTGGTTCTGAAGGCAAGGCTCAGATTAGCGTTACTGCCAACGCAGTAATGAAGATTCCTTCTAAGTTGCCAGATAAATATGATTCTTACGATGCGCTTGTTGCCCGCAACAAGGCCATTGAGCATGAGTTGAACATCTCTCCTGGCAGTTTCGATAAGATGAAACCGATGAGCTTCATCGAGAACTATCGCAACCAGACTACACTGGAGCAGCGCGAGCGTTATCCGAACGTAGATTGGCAGGATGTACTCTTCAAGGATTACACCATGTCATACAATGCCAATGTGAATGTATCGGGTGGTACCAAGTTTGTGAAGTACTTTGCAGGTGTGGATTTCGTGAACGAGGGTGACCTTTATAAGGATTTTGGCAATGGTCGTAACTATAGTACAGGTTATAACTATAATCGTGTGAACGTTCGTTCTAACCTCGACTTTAATATCACCAAGTCAACTTTATTCAAGATGAACCTTGCTGGCTCTAATGGCGTGAGAAAAGCTCCTTGGAGCAATATGTATGGTACGGGCGACTGGGGTGTTTCCCAACAGTGGGCTGGTGCTTATAACATTTCGCCTGATGCTTTCTTGCCAAAGTACAGTGATGGCAGTTGGGGATATTTGCCTGGTTCAACGAACGTGTCCAACTCTGCCCGATTGGTTTCCTTGGGTGGTACAATGAACTTGACCACGACTCGCATCACAACCGACTTCGTATTGGAACAGAAACTTGATTTTATTACCAAGGGACTTTCTGCACGAGGAATGATTTCATGGGATAATACCTTTGTGGAGATTAATCGTGGTGTCAAGGATATGTATAATAATCCACAATCCAAATGGATTGATCCTGATACAGGAGCAGTGAGTTATGAACAGCCTTTTGAAAAGAACGATCATTTCGACTATTCTATGGGTAACAAATGGACGGTCGAAGGTGGCGAGGTTGATAACAAACAGACCATGCGCAGTCTCAATTATCAGTTGCAACTCAACTGGGCTCGTTCTTTTGGTAAGCATAGTGTGAGTGGTATGGGACTCTTTGGTCGTCAGGAGAATGCTACAGGTTATATGATTCCTGCTTATCGTGAGGATTGGGTGTTCCGTGCTACATACGACTGGAATTCTCGGTACTTCTTCGAGTACAATGGTGCTTATAACGGTTCCGAGAAATTCTCTCCAGACAATCGTTTTGCCTTCTTTAGTTCAGGTGCTATCGGCTGGATGATTTCGGAAGAACCTTTCATGAAGTACTTGCGTGAACACAAGATTCTGGATATGATGAAGATTCGTGCATCCTATGGTGAAATTGGTGATGACAACGTGGGCGACCGTTTCCTCTATATGTCGCAGTGGGCTTATGGTGGCAATGCTCAGATGGATGTCAACCATGGTGATTCTCCATACACTTGGTACAAGGAAACTTCTGTTGGTAATGAAAACGTACACTGGGAAAAGGTGAAGAAGGTGAACGTCGGTGTGGATTATGGTTTCTTGGGTGGATTGCTCACGGGTTCTGTTGATTTCTTCCATGATACTCGTTCTGACATCCTTGTGAAGGGCTCGGAACGTTCGGTTCCTTCTTACTTCGGTCAGACTCCTCCAACTGCCAACTTAGGTAAGGTAACTACGAGTGGTTATGAGTTGGAAGTAAGGTTCAACAAGGTCTTTGCCAATAAGATGCGCCTTTGGGCAAACTTTAATATGACTCATGCTGTTAACAAGATCAAGGTGAAGGACGACCCAGAACTTCTTCCTTCTTACCGTAAGGCGGCAGGTCATTCCATCCGTCAGACCTATACCTATTTAAATAAGGGTATCCTTCAGAACTATGATGACGTATATGGTTCTCCAAAGATGGATTCCAATGATAGTCAGCGTCTTCCTGGAGATTACTACATCGTCGATTTCAATGGTGATGGCAAGATTGATAATGTGAACGACTGGATACCATACGGATATACACGTTCTCCTCAGAACACCTACAATGCCACCATCGGTTATGAGTACAAGGGCTTCAGCTGCTTCGCTCAGTTCTATGGTGTAACAAACGTGACCCGTGATGTAACCATGGTCAGCCTGTCAGACCCAATGCTTGCCAACGTTTACGATCAGGGTACCTGGTGGAGCGACAATCACAACAACTGCGATGTCATCACTCCACGTTTCAACTCCAAGCCAATGTCTACTGCGGCTTATTATGGTACTCAGTATCTTTGCGACGGTTCATACATCCGCCTGAAGAACGTAGAGATAGCCTATACTTGGAACGGCGGTTGGATCAAGAAGCTCGGTTTGAATAACCTCAAGGTTTACGTAAGTGGCAACAACCTCTGGCTCTGGACCCGAATGCCAGATGACCGTGAGTCAAACTTCTCTAGTGATGGTGGAGCTTATGGAGCTTACCCTACGATGAAGCGTGTAAACTTCGGTGTCAAGTTTAATCTTTAAACAAGTATAACAAATGAAACAAAATATAGTAAAATTTTTTTGTGCGCTGAGCCTCACTTGTGGTTTCGCCTCTTGTACCGATTACTTGGACAAGAGTCCTGACACAACTGTGAGTGCGGAGCAAGCGTTCAAGAACTTCACCAACTTCCAGGGATATATCGAGGAGGTTTACAACTGCATTCCTAACAAGGAGTCCAACTATTGGTGTGTAACCTTCAACTGGGGTGAAGATGAAATCATGAATACAGGAGCCGGCGATACTCATGTAACCGCCCACTTTGACTTGGGCGACTATCGTGATTGGTATAACAATCAGCAAAGTTTTTTGCATACGAACACCTTGAATCCTGCCAACGTTGGCACCCCAAACTTCAACCATTCTTTGGAACACGCTTGGTATTGCATTCGTAAGTGCAACATCGGTCTTGCCAATCTTGACCTGATGACAGATTGTACGCAGGAGGAGAAAAACTTCATCAAGGGACAGTTGCTTTTCTTCCGTGCTTGGTGGCATGAGGAGCTAATTGCATTCTTCGGTGGAATGCCATACGTAGATACTGTATTGGATGGTAGTCAAGTGTTGACCTTGCCTCGCCTCTCTTATCAAGAGTGCGCCTTGAAGTGTGCGGATGATTTCAGGGCAGCAGCCGACTTGCTGCCTAACGATTGGGATAAGACTACCATCGGTAAGAAAACTTTGGGCAAGAATGATTTCCGAATCACCAAGGTTTGTGCTTTGGGCTATCTTGGCAAGGTGCTCTTGTGGGCTGCTTCTCCATTGAATAATTTGGGTAAGGCAGAAAAGGGTGCTTCCAAGAATGGTGATACCTATAAATATAATGTAGATTTGGCTGCCAAGGCTGCTGATGCTTTGGCTGAGGCTATCAGTGAAGTGAACGCTGGCAAAACTCCATACGCTTTGGCTGAATATGATTATGAGAATATCTACGACCATAAGGCTTCTGCCAGTTCAAGCACCAATTTCTCTGATATATTCCGTGATACAGGACATGGCTTTAGAATGCCGGGTTCCACAGAGGCGATATTGCGAGGCCCTTATGTAGGTTCTGTAGATTGTTCATCATGGCAATTTGCTCATACTTATGGGCCTAAGGCTGGAGGCCTGATAGAGGGTGATAACGTGATTCATCAGCCTACGGCTAACTATGTGAACTATTATGGAATGGCAAATGGTCTTCCACTGAATGACCCAGATTCTGGCTTTGACCCTACTCATCCATTCAAGGATCGTGACCCTCGTTTCTATCATGACATTATGTTTGATGGATTCCAGTTTATTAGTACTTCTCCTAAAGAAGAGCATAAGCCTTATAAATATCTGGAATTATATACAGGTGGTAATCTTCGGTTGTCAGATGTTGGTTCTCGCACAGGTTATTTTTGCCAGAAATTAGTGCCTCATCAGTGTAATAAGGAAGATAACATGGATGCATATTCTTCAGCTTTGCGTCTGTATTTGCCTTATTTGCGTCTTGCAGACATCTATTTAATGTATGCTGAGGCAGGTGCGGCTGCAGGAGGTGCCAACTATAAGAGTTCTAAGGTTAATCTTACGGCTGTCGATGCCATTAATGTACTTCGCGACCGTGTGGGTGCTGGTCATGTGGCAGATAAGTTTGTGGGTAATCAGAACAAGTTTATGGATGAGGTTCGTCGTGAGCGTGCCGTAGAACTTGCTTTCGAGGGCTTCCGTTGGAACGACTTGCAGCGCTGGTTGCTTCTCACCGAATATCCATACAATATCAAGACATCACAGGAGTTCAAGCGTGTAGGCAACTTCGACTTTACCAAGAATGATCCACGTGATGCCGAGGTGACAGGATGGAGCGAGAAGACCATCTTGACCCGCGACTTCTCAGAGAAACACTATCTCTTGCCACTCAAGGAAAGCGATGTTTATCTGTATCCAGAGTTCGGTCAGAATCCTGGATGGTAATCACCCGGAGATGTGATATATAAAAGCATAAACTTAGAAATAATCATATTATATATGAAAAATAATAAGAAAACAATATACTCTGCTCTGACAGTGGTTACGGCACTTCTGGCACAGTTGCCTGCTTCGGCTCAGGAATCTGCTGATAGCGCAATGGTCAACGTGGCGTTCAAGAAGGCATACCAGAGCGATGTGCTCGGTGGTGTGAGCACCGTCAACGTCAGAGAATTGACAGAGAAAAACTATAATACCTACAGCCTTGACAACATGCAGGGTTATGTATCCGGTTATAATGGCAATGGTATGTGGGGTTATTCCAATGCACTCGTCCTCATCGACGGTGTGCCACGTGATGCTAATAACGTTCGCCCAGACGAGATTGAGGATATCTCTTTCCTGAAGGGTGCCCAGGCTACAGTGCTCTATGGCAGCAAGGCTGCCAATGGCGTGATTCTCATTACCACCAAGCGTGGTAAGGTTAACGATGGCTTGTCGGTAAAGGTGAACGCCAACACGGGTTGGAACGTAGCTAAGGCTTTCCCTGAGTATCTCGGTTCGGCTGAGTACATGACTCTCTACAACGAGGCTTTCCTCAATGATGGCGGTGCCGAAAATAACCTGCCATATTCTGCAGAGACCATCTACAACTATGCATCTGGCAAGAATCCATATCGCTATCCTAGCGTTGACTTCTATTCTTCTGATTACATCAAGAAGGCGTTCAACCGCTCGGAGGTTTCTGCCGAAATAGAAGGCGGCAACCAGAAGGCACGCTTCTATGCCAATGTGAGTTACTATCGCAACGGTGACAACTTGAACTTCGGCGAGGCTAAGAAGAACTATACTGACCGATTCAATGTAAGAGGTAATGTGGATTTCGCCTTGAGCAGTACCATCAATGCCTACGTGAATGCAAATGCCACTTACTATAGCTCTAAGGCGGCTAACAATAAAGGCTACTGGGAGCAGGCTCGCACCTTCCGTCCTAATCGTGTGGCTCCGCTAATACCTGTAGATATGATTGACCCTAGTGCCAAGTCGGCGCTGACTATGATTGGAGCTACCAGCAATATCATTGATGGCAAGTACTTCCTGGGTGGTTCTTCTACTGACCTCACCAACGTGTTCGGCGACATCTATGCTTCGGGTACCAATGTCTATCACAGCCGTCAGTTCCAGTTTGATGCAGGTTTGAACTTCGACCTCTCTTCTGTACTCAAAGGCTTGAGCTTCCATACCATGGTAGCCATCGACTATGCTACGGCATACTCAACATCGTTCAACAATACCTACGCCACCTTCCAGCCTACATGGGCTAACTACAACGGCAAGGATGTTATCGTAGGTTTGAACAACAATGGTACGGTTGATAAGAAATCGGGTGCTCAGAATATCTCTGGTTCTACCGATAACCAGACCATCGCATTCAATGCGCACTTCGATTACAACCGCACCTTCAACGATGTACACAACGTAAGCGCCATGCTGGTTGCCAACGGTTACCAGCAGAGTAAGTCAGGAGAATATCATAAGGTGAGCAACGCCAACATGGGCTTGCAGCTCTCTTATAACTATGATCATAAGTATTATGCCGATTTCGCTTTGGCTACACCATGGTCTGCCAAGTTACCATCAGCCAAGCGATTGGGTGTATCTCCATCTGCCACTCTGGGCTGGCGCCTCTCTAAGGAGAAGTTTATGGAGAATTCATTCTTCGATGATCTGACTCTCAGCGCAAGCTATACTGATATGAAGACCGACCTGGGTATCGATGATTACTACATGTATCTCGGAACCTATCAGAGTGGTGGCTGGTGGGATTGGAATGGTGGTTCTGGTCACTCTGCTGTGCAGTCTAAGCGTGGTAGCAATGACGATTTCGGCTACCTGCACCGCAAGGAAATTTCTGCTACGGTTCATGCAGAGGTGCTCAACAAGTCTTTGAGCTTCGATGCATCTTACTTCCTTTCTAAGTGGACCAACGGAATCCTGCAGGCTCGCAACCAGGTGCCTAGCTATCTGTTCAGCTACTATCCAGAGTCTTCTTTTGTTCCTTACATTAATTTTAATGAGGACAAGCGCAGCGGTTTCGACTTTGCTGTGAACTATAAGAAGCAGTTGGGTGATTTCGGTTTTGGCGTAGGAGCCAACGTAACTTATTACACCACCGAGGCAACCAAGCGAGATGATTCGCAGTATGCTGATACCTATCAGTATCGCCAGGGTCAGCCACTCGATGCCATCTGGGGTTATGAGTGCCTGGGCTTCTTCCAGGATGAGGATGATATCAAGAATTCTCCAACCCAGATTATCGGCGGAACCATCCGTCCGGGTGATCTGAAGTACAAGGATCAGAACGGCGACAACGTCATCGACAGCAAGGACCAGGTTTATCTGGGCAAGGGCGGCTGGTATGGAACTCCTACCACCATCGGTATGAACCTCACCTTGAAGTATAAAGGCTTCACCCTCTTCATGCTCGGCACAGGAAACTTCGGTGCTCACGCCGTGAAGAATTCTACCTACTTCTGGGTAGGTGGTAGTGCCAAATATACAGCAGAGATGCGAGGCAGATGGACCAAGGAGACTGCTGCAACTGCAACTTATCCACGTCTGACCACAGAGGCTGGTACGAACAACTATCAGACATCAGATTTCTGGATGTACTCTACCGACCGCATCGACCTTCAGAAGGTGCAGTTGAGCTACGACTTCCCTAAGGCGATGTTCATGAAGAGTTTCGTACGCGGACTTCAGCTCTTTGTCAACGGCAATAGTCTGCTCACCATAGCCAAGGAGCGCAAGCTCATGGAGATGAATGTTAACAATTCAGGTTCGGCACCATTGAACCGCTTCTATAGCATCGGTGCTAAGGTTTCATTCTAGAATCAATTAAAGAATTAAAATTATGAAATTATCAAGATTATTATTGATAAGCGCAGTCCTAATCTCGTTCACATCTTGTGATGACTTGTTTGAGCCTGCCTTGGAAAATAACCAAGATATCAGCCAAATGTACAAAGACCCAACTTTTGCACGTGGTCTTCTTGACAACGCTTACTTGGCTTTGCCGTATAGTGAGAGTCCATCTACTGATGCTACTGATGCTGCCACCGATGATGCAGTTATCAACCAGAACGGTGATAATTACAAGAAGATGGCTACTGGTTCTTGGGCTGCGAATATGAACCCGGTTTCACAGTGGGATGGACGTTATCATGCCATCCAGTACTGTAACCTGATGTTGGAAAACTGCGATAAAGTAGAGTGGGCTTACTCTAGTAAAGTACTCAACCAAATGTTTTGTGACAATTACAAAGGTAACGCTTATGCACTTCGTGGCTTGCACATGTTCTATCTGCTCCGTGCTCATGCAGGTATGGTAGATGGACAGCTGATGGGTGTGCCTATCCATCTCTCATCTGAGAATTCAAAGTCTGATTTCAACTTGCCTCGTAATACTTTTAAGGAGTGTGTCGATCAGATTATGTCTGATTTCGATGAGGCTTTGAAGTATCTTCCTGAGCAATATGTGGATGTTGATGAAAATGGTGTGCCAGCTAAGTATGTACAGCTGGGCGCAACCAATGATACTTACAATCATGCCTTGGGTTCAATCCATCGTGGTAAGATTGACGGTCGCATCATCTCAGCTTTCAAGGCTCAGCTCGCCATCATGGCAGCTTCACCTGCATACGCCTCAGCCAATGTGATGAGTTATGAGGATGCTGCTAAATATGCAGCCGACTGCTTACAGAAGTTCGGCGGTTTGGATGCCATTGATCCTAATGGATGGAATTGGTTTGCCAATACCAAGATGATAGATAACTTAGGGGCAACTTCTGACAACCCTAAGGAAATCATTTGGCGTGCTAATGTTTCTAAAAGTCATTCTTTGGAGAGTGATAACTATCCTCCTTCGCTCTTTGGTAGTGGTAAAATCAATCCTACCCAAAATCTGGTGGATGCTTTCCCTATGGCTAATGGTTATCCTATCAGTGATCCAAATTCTGAATATGATGCTAAAGATCCATACGCTAATCGAGATCCTCGTCTGAAGGCTTATATCCTCTGCAATGGCGACAAAATTGGTGCAACGGATGGTGTGGTTAACACTGCTGCGGACTCTAAGACTATTGATGGATTGAATAGGGAGAATGGTAAGTCTACCAAGACGGGTTACTATATGCGTAAGTTGCTTCGCTCTGATGTCAACCTGAATCCTTCTAGTACAACCGATATGATGCATTTAACAGCTCGTATCCGTACTACGGAAATCTTGCTCGACTATGCTGAGGCTGCCAATGAGGCTCAGGGCCCTAAGGCTAATGTGGGCGGTGCCAACTATTCTGCCTACGATGTGATCAAGGCAATCCGTGAGCGTGCCGGACTTGGTGAGTTTGGAGAGGATCCATACTTGGAGGAGTGCGCACAGAGCAAGGACAAGATGCGTGAGCTGATCCGCAACGAGCGCCGCCTGGAGCTTTGCTTTGAGAACCATCGTTTCTGGGATTTGCGCCGCTGGAAGGCTAACCTCAATGAGGCTGCCAAGGGTATCAATATCACGACAGATGCCACAACAGGCGAATACATCTACAAGACTTTCGACGCTGAGGAGCGCAAGTATTCAGACTATATGTACTATGGTCCTATCCCATACTCTGAGATTCTGAAATACAGCAACCTCAAGCAGAACGAGGGTTGGAAATAATAAACGACTAATATTATAAATAAAGACTAATGATTATGAAACGATATATCAAAATGGTGGCAGCCCTTCTGGGATTGATGGCTTCTTTCACGGCATGTGAGAATGGAGACCAGACTTTCGATGATTACGAGGGTGGAACCACTGTCATGTTCGTTTATCAGAGTCCGGTTCGTACCATCGTCTTGGGCGATGATGAATACGATACATCTATTGATAAAGAGCATAAATGCAAGATCAAGGCAACTTTTGCCGGATCATATAATGGAAGAAAAGGTTATGTGAACGTAGCTGTGGATAACAGTCTGTGCGATCATCTTACTTTCGCCGATGGTACTCCTGTAAAGGCAATGCCTGCAGAATATTACTCTCTTTCTACCAACAAACTCGATTTCAAGGGTGGAATGACGGGTGAGACAGTAGTGCAGCTGACTGATGCTTTCTTCAATGACCCTGATGCCGTGAAGAATACCTACGTGATTCCTCTGGCGATGACCGATCAGCAGGGCTTCGACAGAATCTCTGCCGGTACTCTGAAAGAAGGTGCTACAGGCTCCCGTACCAATGCAGCCATCTGGGAAACAGCTCCTAAGGATTACGTGATGTACTGCGTGAAGTATCAGAACAAGTATAGTGGCTGGTGGTTGACCAATCATAATACAAGTACCGACAACATCGAGAAGGCTTCACAGGTTCAGATTACTACCCGCACCCTGAACAGCTCTGTTTATTCAGTAGAGTTCCAGGAGGGTAGTACCATCTACAAGGCAGACCTCCTGCTCACCTTCGATGCCAACGAGAAGTGTACCATCACTTCGCTTACAGATGGTGTTACGGCTACAGGTTCTGGTTCTTGGGCTGACGATGGTATCCATTCGTGGAATAACAAGGATCGTGACCTGATGGAACTCAACGCCGAAATCACCTTCGCTGATGGTGTAAAGAAGAGTTTGAATGAGAAACTCGTCTGGTGGCGTAGTGGAGTAACTTCTGAGGAGTTCTCATATACCTATAACAATTAATGATCGCATAAGTTATGAATAAACAAATATTAGTATCTGCACTCGGGGTCATGCTTCTGGCCTCTTGTGCAGACCACTTCGACCAGAATTTCGAGACCGTACGTCCTGAAAAGGAAGCGCAGTATGGTTATCTGGAGCAGTATGATGCCTTGAAGGAATACATCAAGAATCATCCAAACTTCCACCTCGGAATCGGAACTACTGTAGATGAATATAACAAGCAGGAGCTGGTGTATGCCTTGACCAACAGCAACTTCAACGAAACTGTAGCCGGCAACGCCATGAAGATGTCTTCTTGTGTGGCAGCTGATGGTAGCATGGATTTTGATAAAGTTACTACCTATGTGAAGAATGCCACCGATGCAGGCCTTTCTGTTTATGGTCATACCTTGGCTTGGCATTCCCAGCAGCCTAACAAGTATCTGAACGGGCTGATTGCAGATAAGGAGTTACCTCCTTCTTCTAATGTCACACGTTGCTTGGTCATTAAGAATGCAAAGGCTGGTGGTCATTGGGATGCTCAATTATATTTCCCTGCTCAGTTATCTCAAGGGAAAAAGTATGTCTTCACAATGAATGCAAAAGCTTCTGCTCCTTTTGACTTAATTCTATGGGGAGCTCCAGGTGATGCAGGTTTAGGCTCGATTTCAGTAGGTACTCAATGGAATGAATATACCGTTGAATTTACTCCGGCAGCCAATTATGAGAACTTTGTTTTTGCTGCAGGTAAACTGGGCGGTGAACTGGACATCAAGTCTTTGAGTCTTTGTGAAGAAGGTTCTACCAATAATTTGATCGTAAATGGTGACATAAAAGGAGATGAAGTTCCTTGTAATAAACCATATTCTTGGCATTCTGTAACTACAGAAATTAAAGAAGTGGCCGAAAGTCAAGTGGTTGAAATCCCTGTAAGTGTTGGGCATCTTACCTTTGATGATGGTCAGAACCTCGGCGGATGGGGTATGGATAATGCTCCAAAGATTGTCAATGGTGTTTGTGAAGTTGGTAACAATGCAGCCAAGGCAAATGCCTGGAATGCACAGATTAACTATGAGCCAGGTTTCACTTTCGAGAATGGTAAAACCTATCACTTGAAGATGAAAATCAAGGGTTCTGTAGCTGGTGAATTGGGTGCTGGATTCCAGAATCCTGACGGATACAAAGGATGTGGTGATTTCCCTACCATCAAGGTTACAACTGATTGGAAGGAAGTGGATGTATCTACTACTTGTAGTGGTGACAATGCCTTGCGCTTGCTGCTGAATATAGGTAAGTATGCTGGTACCCTTTATATTGATGACTTTGAAGTTTACTACACGAAGTCTTCAAATACCATTCCTCTAACTGATGAGGAGAAGAAGAACATTCTTACCCCTGTTATGCAGAACTGGATTTATGCCATGATGGAAGCTACCGAGGGTAAGGTAAAGGCTTGGGATGTAGTGAACGAGGCTATCTCGGGTACTGATAAGGATGGAGATGGTTTCTACGATCTGCAGTCTGCTACACGTGGTATTGTTTCTGAAGCTGATGCCAAGAGCAATTTCTACTGGCAGGATTATCTGGGTGACCTCGATTATGTTCGCACTGCTGTAGCTGCGGCTCGCAAGGGCTTTGCTGATGTTGGTGGCAATCCTGAGGAGTTGAAACTCTTCATCAACGATTATAACCTCGAAACTGCTTACGACCAGAACAAGAAGCTCAAGAGCTTGATTCACTGGATTGGTGAGTGGGAGAAGGACGGCGTTACCAAGATTGATGGTATCGGCAGTCAGATGCACGTTTCTTGCAGCATGAATCCTGATGAGCAGAAAAGAAGAGAGGAAGCTTACGTGAACATGCTCAACCTGATGGTTGCTTCTGGTAAGTTGGTTCGTATCTCTGAGTTGGATATGGGCTTGGATGATGAGAACGGCAACTCTGTAAATACTACTGATATGACCGAGGAACAGCACCAGGCAATGCGTGCTTACTACGAGTTTATCGTCAAGAAGTATCTTGAGATTGTTCCTGAGAATCAGCAGTGGGGTATCTGCCAGTGGTGTGCTACTGACAGTCCTGCCAATAGTGGTTGGCGTGCTGGTAAGCCAGTAGGCCTCTGGGATTTGGATTACTATCGCAAGCACACCTATGGTGGCTTTGCAGCAGGTCTTGGCGCTCCAGAATATTGGAACAACGCCAAGTAAATACTCTAAAAGACATTAGTTTTAGGTTTATCATACAAAGATTAACCGAAAAAAGATGTTAGTCGTTAAGGTTGGCTGTGTTGTGATGACACGGTCAACCTTTTTTATATAGTATAAAATGTTGCTTTATTAGGAAATAGCTCATTTTATATCACTTTTCTCTTTTTCATAAACTATTTGTAACACCACATAAAGTTATAACCGGCTTTTTATACTACCTTTGCCATCAGATTTGAGAAACTTCTCAATCTTATAACTGGATTTATTAACTTAATAACAAATTGTAAAGCTTATGAAAAAGTTATTTACTTTGATTGCTGCCGTTTTGATGGCAGTAGGAGCTAACGCTCAGGCAGAGGATGTGATTAAGGTCTCATCGGGTAATTCAGATTGGGGACAGATGTTTGTAGATGACGGCGTGGCGTATGCATGGCCTGGTAGAACATTTGAGTCTACTGATAAGTTGACGGCTAAGGCATTGTATGCAGGCAGTAACTTGAAAGATAGTGAGGACAAAGATTTGACATATGCTCGTGAGAGTGGTTCTGTCCAGACTTACACTATCGAGTTTGGTGCTACTCCTGCTGTTGGCTTGCAAATCTGTGTTAATTGTATTATTGCCAATCAGTATGGAGGTGGTAATAGTACCATGAAATACAAGCCTTTGACGGTAGAGGACAATAAGGCTATTTTTACAGTGTCAAAGGAAGATTGTAGTTTTACTGGCTGGGGATATAAAAACAACGTGAAAGACAAGGAGTATAAAAATGAGCCTCAAGATGTTACCAGTATAGTTCTTCAAGCTTGTGAAGAGCATGCCACATATCCCGCTGTTATTAATATCAAAAGTATCAAGCGTGTAACTACTACAGCTACCGGTATTTCTAAGGTAGAGAATCTGAAGGTTGCCCAGGATGGCAAGTGCTTCAACCTCGCTGGTCAGCAGGTAGGTAAGAACTATAAGGGCGTTGTCATCAAGAATGGTAAAAAGATGGTTATCAAGTAATAGATGAGACGTTTTACAATGCTCGCATCTCTCCTCATGGTTCTGTGCCTACAAATGGCGGCACAGACCTGGGAAGATGTAAAAGTGGGGACTTCTACTCGCAAGACCCTCACTTATATTCCTAAGAATGTAGAGAAATCACCGGCTCTGGTGATTTCTCTTCATGGTATGAACCAGGACCCTGAATATCAGCAGAAGCAGACCCAATGGAATGCGATGGCTGATAAGGAGGGTTTTATCGTTACTTATCCGCTGGGTAATAACAAGATGTGGGACACTAACGGTATGGGTGATGTGAAGTTTGTGGAGGCTGTCATGAAGGATATGGAGCTGAAGCACCATGTGGACAAGAACCGCATCTATCTCTCGGGCTTCTCCATGGGTAGCTGGCTGGGTTACCACTGTCTGGAAACTCTTGGCGACAGGATTGCTGCCTTCGGACCAGTAAGCGGTGTGGATATCGGTAAGCAGCCTAAAGCGAACCGCAAGGTGCCTATCATGCATATTCATGGAACCGGTGATGATGTGTTCAAATATACGGGAGATCCTTCTCACATGGCTGGCGGTTATCCTAGCATTGAGGAATATGTAAAGAAGTGGGCTGCCTACGAGGGATGTGATGCAAACAATCCGCAGGTGGTTCGCCCTTATCCTTCCAGCAGAAAAACTGCTAATGCTACCCGTACTATATATAATAATGTGAACGATGATGTAGAAGTGAACCTTATCTCCATCGATGGTAAGGGACATTGGCATTCCAATGAGTCTAACGGTGTAAATTCTACCCAGGAGTTGTGGAACTTCTTCAAGCGTCATCGGTTGAACCAGCATTCTACTCCAGATCCTAATTTTCAGATTTATCTCTGTTTCGGACAGTCGAACATGGAGGGAAATGCTGCCATCGAGGCACAGGATAAGACGGGTGTGAACCCTCGTTTCATGGCAATGTATACGCTCGATAATGCCAATGCCGGATGGACAAAAGGCAAATGGCATACAGCTACTCCGCCTCAGGCTCGTCCTTACACCCGTCTGTCGGTAGTAGATTATTTCGGCAGAAAGATGGTAGATAATCTGTCTGACGAGGTGAAGGTGGGAACCATCACCGTAGCTGTAGGCGGTGCAAGCATCGATCTCTTTGATAAGGATAAGTATCAGTCTTATCTCAATGATGCCAATACTGCCGACTGGCTCCGCAATTATGCCAAGGAGTATGGCGGTAATCCTTACGGCCGTCTTATAGAGTTGGCTAAGATTGCACAGAAGAGTGGTGTTATCAAGGGCATCCTGCTGCATCAGGGCGAAACCAACAACTGCGATCAGACCTGGCCTTCTAAGGTAAAGAAGATTTATGAGGATATGCTTGCCGATTTGGGACTTGATGCCAAGGATGTGCCATTGCTCGTGGGCGAGTTGGGACAGAAAGACCAGGGCGCAGCCTGCTGGGGACATAATGCCATCATCGACAATATTGCGGCTACGATTCCTACAGCCCATGTCGTTTCTTCCAAGGATTGTCCTCTGCAGAGCGACCGACTCCATTTCACAGCAGAGGGCTATCGTATGTTTGGTAAGCGTTATGCCGACGTGATGCTTGATATCCTGGGTGTTAGTCCTGCCGAGAAGCGCAACTATTTCATCCGTTACGAGAGTACGGCTGGCGAAAACCTCTGGGACCGTCAGGCTATCTACACCTTGCCAAAGGCTTTGGAGAAGGGTGCCAAATATTCGCTGACCATGAAGGTGAGAACTTCTGCCGATTGCGCAGAACTGGGTTTCTGGCCTATCTGGAATGCAAGCGACAACAAGAACCAGTGGGGTGGAAGTGCTGATGTGCAGTATCTGGCAGCCTATCCTATTGAGCCTGGCGGCTGGAAGACGCTGACCTGGAATTTCACAGCCAACTTCGCTCTGGATACCTTCCAGTTTGTATTTGGCAAATACGGTGGTACACTCGATATTGATGACCTCGTGCTGGTGAAGGCAGGAACATCAGAGAATCTGATAGCTAACGCCGATTTCTCAGCAAAGCATTTCCAGGGCTGGAGTACCAACTTGAATGGTCCAAGCTTTTATCTTGCCAACGATGCCGATATAACTTCTGGCATCGAAATGCCAGCTGTTGCAACCATAAAGAAATCTGCAGATAAGGCTTACTACACCCTTCAGGGTGTGAAGGTCCTTCGTCCTACCAAGGGCATATATATTCATGGTGGTAAGAAAATCGTGATTAAATAACAAACTGAAGTTTCGAATGTGGTTCAAGTACGGGCTGAAGGCCCAAAAGCTCCAGAAGCAGCACGCCCTGAAAGGGCAGA
>OQWM01000705.1_pt1 | contig 21879 bp, 14 predicted proteins | sample 1691531 | NCBI WGS metagenome assembly OQWM01 (sample SAMN03418257, study PRJEB22391) | human gut metagenome | biome: human-gut; feature: organic feature; material: feces | host: Homo sapiens | place: Tanzania | collected 2013-01
ATTCGCCCAAAACGCCCTACAAGACGCACAAACCGCCACCGCCATCGATCCCACCAACGCCTGCGCAAACGACGTCTTCACCCGGCTAAGCCTCGTCGTCGCCAACGATTCCGCCTCACAAGGCGACAAACGCGCACAACTCGATAAACTCATCGAAGCCGCCCCCGACGACCCCAATCTGCGCATACAACGCGCCGAATTGTCGATCGACGACGCACCAAAAAAAGCCATCGACGACCTCAAAACGGCTCAAAAATCCGCCCCTAACGACCCACGCCTACCACTGCTCTTGGCCAAAGCCTACCTCGGCATCCACCACCTCGGCGCCGCGCTCGAACAAGCCTCCATCGCACAAAAAACGCACACTCCCTCACAACAAATCGACGCGCTACTCATCAAACCACGCGTCTTCCTCGCCATCGACGACCCAAAAAGCGCACTCGACGCCATTCACGAAATCCCCACAGAATTTAGAGAAAATCCACCAATCGTCCTCTGCACCGCAATAATATTCGAACTACTCGGCCGAACCGACGAAGCAAACGCATACTACAAAACGCACAAAAGCAACATCGCAACGCTCTTCGCCACTGTCGCACCCACACTCTACGTCGACCTCCCACTCCTACGCACAGCCCTCGGCGTCACAGCACTCGACATCCGCCCAAAACCCAATCGCCCTCTCGACCAAGAGCCCGTCGACCCTCTATTCAAACGTTGCCGACGTTGCGGCGCCCTCTCGATCAAACGCCGCACACAATGTCGCGATTGCGCCAGCACCGAATTCTTCGAAAACTAACACCGCAAACCGCATATTATACAAACAACTCACCCAAACTCGCATTTTATCCACACATCGCCGCCGCGCATGTCTATGTGAAAAACACTTTTGTGACATATATAAAATGATATGCGCACATATATAATGATATGCGCATCGATAAATGCGTTTCTTGGGTCACGGGCTTTTGCCTCGCGGCAATACGCCCGTGGCTGCGGCTATGTGCTCACCGCCCCCGCGATTTGGGGGCGGTTGCGCGCATACGCCTCCGCGAGGGGGGCTATTGCGCAACGCGCAATACGCCCCCTCGTGCGCGGCTACTCGCTTGCGCTCCATACGCCGCGCTTGCTCCGGCTATGTGCTCACCGCCCCCGCGATTGGGGGGCGGTTGCGCGCATACGCCTCCGCACCGATGTGCCCCGGCCCCAGTTCTGCGACAGATTTGTCATCCAAACTCGCGCTTTTCCGAGCTTTTCGCTACAATATCCCCCGACGTCGAGCGCGACAATCGCGCACAGCGCACCCAATTCAAGGAGGCGCCATGGGACTCTATATCGATCGAAGCAACTCGGGGTTTAATCTGCACTATCTGGCACGATACAATATGTCGACAAATCGGGTCTCATCGCCCACTTAAACGCCAATATCGATTCCGGACAGCGTTTCTTGTGCATCACGCGACCGCGTCGATTCGGAAAAACCCTCGCCGCACAAATGATCGCGGCCTATTACAATCGCGCCTGCAACTCTCGCGATCTCTTCGCCAACCTCGACATTGCTCGCGATCCGAGTTACGAAACGCATCTCAATCGATATCCCGTCATCTTTTTCGATGTCCAAGAACAGCTCAGCAATGTGCCCCGTGGCGACGATTTCGTCGCCTATCTCCAAGAAAAGATCGGTTTTGAATTAAAAAAACTATGGCCAAACGAAACACAAAATTGCCACACTATTCAAGAAATGTTGGCTCAAATCCATGAACATACGCAAACAAAGTTTGTCATCATACTAGACGAATGGCATGCCATCTATCGCATGGATCAAGATAACGAACATGCTATATTGATGTGGATCGACTTTTTGCGTTCTCTTTTCAAAGGCCCCTATGCCAAAGATTATATCGCACTTGCCTATATGACTGGCGTCTTGCCCATTCGGCGTTTTACATCCGAATCTCCACTCAATAATTTTTATGAATATACAATTTTCAACACTTATCCAATCGGCCAATTCTATGGATTTACAGAAAACGAAGTCAAATCGCTATGCAAAAAATATGAAATGAATTACGATGAAATGAAACGATGGTATGACGGTTATTTATATCAAGATCAATACATGTATAATCCAAACTCCGTCGTCAAAGCGATTGCTTTCCGCAATATCATCGGATATTGGAACGAAACAGGCGCTTTTGAACCAATTAAAAGATACATTCAAATGGATATCGCAGGTTTGCGACAAACCGTAACTCAACTCATTGCAGGCGCATCTATACATTTTAATATCGTCAACTTTGCAAACATGTTCGATGCCCCCGATTCTATCGACGCCATCATGACCGTCCTCGCACATTTGGGCTACATCTCCTACGATCCAAGTCATCAAACGGGTTGCATTCCAAACGAAGAAGTGCGATTTGCACTCCAATACGCTGCAAATGTCAGCCATTGAAGCGAAACAAAAAAGGCGACGCCAAGGCGTCGCCCAATATCCAAAGTCTGCAATGCTCAAACATCTGCATCGCGACCGAGGTTTAGTCATGCATTACACGAAACGGGCACGACGACGCGCCTCTTTACGACGACGACGCGCGGCTTCTTTTTGTTTGCGCTTGCGAATGATGCTCGGTTTTTCGTAGTGACGACGACGCTTGAGTTCTTTCATCACGCCTTCGCGCGCCATGTGGCGCTTGAGTTGATTGATGGCACGACCGAGGTTCGAACCTTCGACGGCAACTTGTAACGGCCCTAAATCACGTGATTTGCTTTCCAAAACCTTTCTCCTTTCGGCTGAAATCCAACGCCCCCCATAAACCACGGCGAGCAAGCACTAGCACGGGGCTTCGCACCGAGCGCACTGCTCCCAAAGGGGCAATGCGCCCACTACTCTAAAGCCGTATCGTTGTCAAGAAATTATGCGATTGACCGTTCGATTTGCGTTCTCTGCCAAGTCGATATATCTTTGCCTCGGCAACATCTATTCCTTGCGATAGCGATAGAAGATATGCATGTCGCATATTGTAACACCAACACTCACTCAAATATCATTATCGACACAAATCGACACTTTTTTCGCATTATTGTTTGACACATAGCGATCATTTCGCCTATGAAAAGGATCCGATGGGTGCGAGACCCAGACAATGAATGAATATTGTAGCAATTATGCAGTCGTAATTGTTGCATTTATTCAAAGAACGGGAGTTCGTGATGAAGAAAGTATTGTTTTGTATGTGTATAAGCGCAATGTTTATCACGGCGTGTGACGATTCCGATTCGTCGAGCGTCTGTGGTAATGGGATTTTGGAAAAGGGCGAAGAATGCGATGGCAATGCTGGGCTCGAAAATCTCGCTTGCTCCGACTTGAAAACGGGAAGCACGGGCTCGCTCGGATGTACAAAAACGTGCACCATTGATATATCAAAGTGTACGACTTGTAACCATAACGGCATAAAAGATGCCGATGAAGAATGCGATGGCGAAGATTTCGGTGGCGCGACGTGTGCAACTATCGATCCGAACAAGCCATTTGGCCAACTCGGGTGTTCAAATCATTGCAAGATATCGACGACGTTTTGCGCGGCAAGCGACCTCGGTTTGCAAGCGCCTTATCGAGATTCAGAACAAACCGATGCGCTCTGCTCCGATGGACTCAACAATTTTAATACCGTCGATAAACAAGGAAATCCCGCAACGTGGATCGATTGCAAAAGCCATAGCTGCCTCACATCGCCTATCGTACAAGTTTGTCAATCTCTCGAAAACAACGACACATCGTGTTCCGATGGCATCGACAATCCAACGGCATCGGGCATGCCCAAAGACATGAGCAATGTTGAAAACGATCTCATCGATTGCAAAGATCCGTCGTGCTTTAAAAACTGGCGCGTCACCGTTTGCCAAAGCGAAGCACCGAAATGGGAATTTGGCGACGAATGCACCGATGGCATCGACAACGATGGCGACACGCTCGTCGATTGCGACGATCCCGATTGCTTGCACGCCGGCAGCCCGTGCGATCTCAATGGGCGCGCGCGCGTCCTCTTCGACAATGCGCATCACCAAATCGCTGGCACCGTCGATTGGATTGTCGACGTCACCGGACGACATCCTTTCCCGAGTAAACCCGCCAAAGAAGACGACTGGCACGGATCGCTTTCGTCGTGGGGCAAAGACTTGCTCGATTCAGGGCATTTCATCGTCGAAACGCTACCTCAAGATCGCTCTTTTACTTATAAAGATTCGACAAAACCACAAGACTTGACGAATTACAATATCGTCGTCAGCGTCGAACCGAGTGTTAAATACACACCCGACGAGATCAAAGCCCTCTATGAATTCGTCAAAGATGGTGGCAGTCTCATGTTATTTGCCGATCACACGGGCGCCGATCGCGATGGCAACGCCGTCGATGCGGTGAAAGCTATCAACGACTTGCTCGCGCAACTGCCCAATGCCAAATCGCTGACCGAAAACCCATGGGGCTTCTCGGTCAAAATTATCACGGAAATGAAGAACGAAACGGCGGCACCCAATGCCAACGCCATTGCCGAAATCGTCAAAGACGTCAAAAAGACGGGATCGTATGCTGGAACGGCGTTCGACATTCACAATCACGACATCGCCAAATCGATACTCGTCACAGATAACAGCAAACTCGATTATGCCATCGCCATCGAATACGAAAAGGGACGCATCATTGCCATCGGCGATTCGTCGATCACGGGTGACGGTACGAATTTCTTGGGCATTAAATTAAAAAATGCTGGTTACAAAGAACTCGATAACAAAACATTCCTCATCAATGCCATGGAATGGCTACGCCATAGCAAAAAGTAATCATTCGCATCGCGGATCGCGCCCACCATGCCCGCCATTGGCGTAGCACGGAGCCGTATTGCCCCCACGGGGCAATACGCGGAGTCGGCATCGTATTGCCCGCCAGGTGGGCAATAGATGCCGAACAAATCATATTGACATTGATTTGTGATATTTATTTTGTATATAAAACAACAATGAAAAGCGTTATTATATAAACAATTTTATATACAGAGATGTGTAAACATTTTTATTAAATCAAACCGTTGGCAAAGACAAAAAAAAGCGCATCTCATATCGTCTGAGATGCGCTTTTGAGTGCGTAGGGCGATGAATTACAATGCCTGCTTCGTCTCGGTGACTTCGTAGACTTCGACGACATCGCCGACTTTGACATCGTTGTAATTCTCGATCGAGAAGCCGCATTCAAAGCCGCTACGAACTTCTTTTGCATCGTCTTTGAAACGTTTGAGCGATGCAATCTTTGAATCGTAGATAATTTTGCCGTTGCGTAGCAGGCGGCATTTGGCGCCGCGACGGATGAGGCCGTCGGTGACGTAGCCGCCGGCGATGGTGCCGACTTTGGGGACGTTGAATGTGTTGCGGATTTCGGTGTGACCGAGGACGTTTTCGCCGATGATGGGGTCGAGGAGGCCGCTCATGGCGTCTTTGACGTAGTCGATGATGTCGTAGATGACCGAGAACGATTCCATGACGACGCCTTCGCGTTTGGCGATATCGGCGGCGCGTGCATCGGGGCGCGTGTTGAAGCCGACGATGATGGCATTGGAGGCAATGGCGAGTTGGACGTCGTTTTCGGTGGCCCCACCGACGGCGGCGTGGACGATGTTGAGTTCGACGTCTTCGGTCGAGAGGGCGCCGAGCGATTTGGTGAGCGCTTCGAGCGATCCTTGGACGTCGGCTTTGATGATGACGTTGAGGGTTTTATTCTCTTTGAACTGCGCCCATGGATCGAATTTGCGCGACGAGAGTTCGGCGTTGCGCTTGCGCTCTTTGATTTGCGTCGTGAATTCTTTGGCAATCTTTTCGGATTCGGCGACGAAGAACGGCTCGCCTGCGTCGGGGACGTCGGAGAGGCCGGTGATTTCGACGGGCGTCGAGGGTTCGGCTTCGCGAATCGTCTTGCCGTTGTCGTCGACCATGCTCTTGACTTTGCCGTAGCAGCAGCCACTGACGAGGATGTCGTTGATGTGCAGTGTGCCCTCTTGGACGAGGATCGAGGCGACGGTGCCGCGGCGCGTATCTTTGTAGGCTTCGAGGATGAAGCCGCGTGCGGGTTTGTCGGGGTTTGCCTTGAGTTCGAGCACTTCGGACTGCAATTGGATGAGTTCGAGGAGATCGGCGACGCCATCGCCGCGTTTGGCCGATACTTCTTTGAAGATGGTCGAACCGCCCCATTCTTCGGGGATGAGTTCGTATTCGGTCAGGGCTTGACGGACGCGTTCGGGGTTTGCGCCGGGCTTGTCGATCTTATTGATGGCGACGATGATGGGGACGCCGGCTGCTTTGGCGTGGTTGATGGCTTCGACGGTTTGCGGCATGACGCCGTCGTCGGCGGCGACGACGAGAACGACTAAGTCGGTGACTTTTGAACCGCGAGCTCGCAAGGCGGTAAACGCTTCGTGGCCCGGGGTATCGAGGAAGACGACTTTGCCCGTCGGGGTCTGAATCGTCGATGCACCGATGTGTTGTGTAATGCCGCCGGCTTCGGTCGCTGTAACGCGCGATTCGCGGATGGCGTCTAAGAGGCTCGTCTTGCCGTGATCGACGTGACCCATGACCGTGACGATCGGAGCGCGAAGCTCCATATCTTCGGGTTTGTCGGCTTTCGACGACGTAAACGACTCTTCGTTAAAGCTGATATCTTGAACGGTGAAGCCGTATTCGGCGGCGACGAGTTCGGCCGTTTCGACGTCGACGGTCTGATTGACCGTGACCATCATGCCGAGTTCTTTCATCAAGAAGCGAATGACTTCGTTGGCCTTGACGCCGAGGTCATTGGCGAGCGCTCCGACCGAAATCGAATCGGCAATCTTGAGCACGCGTTTGTGTTCCGAGGCTTGCGGATGGGCGGCGGCGCGCTCGGCAGGCGTCTGCTTATTGCGCTTGACTTTTTTGAAGTTCGTGCCGCTGTGATTGGCGTTGTTCTTGTTTGCATTGGCGTTTTGACCGCCATAGAACTGGCTCGAATTGACGACCGTGCGACCGGCGGGTTTGCGATTGTTCTTATCGTTCGAACCGTTGCCGAACTTCTTGTTGTCTTTGACGAGCATGGCGCGAATGAGTGCCGGATCGATCGTGCCGGTGATATTCGACGGACGCGCCGATTTTTTATGCGTCGATCGCGCAGCTTCCTCGTCTTCGTCGTCGCCATCGAGACCGATTTCGTCGCTCTCGTGGGCTTGTGCAGGGGCTTTGCGCGCCTGTTTCGTGCGGCGATTTGCCTCTTCGTCGGTCGTCATCGTCGATTTATCGTCTTCTTCCTCAACGACTTCGGCAACTTCTTCGGTCTCCGACGCATACGATTCGGGAACTTGATCGGCAAAACTCGACGATCCGAACGAAAGACCGACCGATTTTTCGAATTTCGGCGCGAGCTCGATGAGTTGCTCTTTTTTCTTCTTTTCTTTTTCTGCTTTTTTAGCGGCTTTTTTGTCTTTTTCAGACTTCGCCACGTCTTTTGCCGATTCCGATTTCTCGGTCGTCTCGACTTTCGATGCCTCTTTGGCACCGGTCGCTTCTACGGCTTTTGCCTCTTTGACATCGGCTGTATCTCGTGCATTGGCCACCGCCTCGGCTTGCGCGGCCTCGACTTTATCTTTGTCGGAGCCTTCGGAAGCGTCGGTTTTATCAGTTTTATCGGATTTATCGGTTGTCGCTTCTGTCGCCGCATTCACCGTCGATTCGACTTGGGCTTCGGCAGCCGTCGATTCGCTTGTTTCGGCTTTTGCCCCAGCGGCAACCGCTTCGGCGGCTTTCGCATCGCTGGCTTTGGCTCCGTCTTTTGCCGCTTTTGCCGCTACATCGTCTTTTTCGGCGGCTTTTGTTTCAGTCGTCGCGACGGGCGCATTCGCGGGCGCCGCCTCGGTCTTGGCTTCGCTCGCCGCCGAATCGCCCGATTCGGCATCGCCGCCTCGACGACGGCGAATGCGGACCGTTCCGCTCGTCGCCTTCGATTGCGATTTCGCATCGATTGCCGTCGTACTGCGATTTTGACGCTTTGACGCTAACGCTTGTTTAATGGCCAGGATTTGATCTTCATTCAAACCACTCGACTTCGACTTTACCGTAAAACCAAGCCCTAGAGCATTGATCTGCTCAAACAACTGTTGCGCATCCATGTTCAAAGATGTCGCCAATTCTGTGACTTTTGTCAATTTCGCCATGCTCTCTCTCTCTGAGCCCTTACTGCGTCAAATCGTCTCCCAGCCTATCGAATGAGGGGATTGGAGATCTGTTTCACACCTTTGTCGCCGATCGACATCTACCTCGACGCTACCATTGGTAGATGCGAATCGAGCGCCGCGCCTTTATCTAACCTTCCCCCTCATCGGAGGCCATTTCATTATCTTCTCGTATCCCTTCGAGTCGGCGAATTGCCGCTTCGATGGGCATGAACGATTCGCAAAGCGAACCGCGAAGCCATCCTAAGACGACTTTATCGGATTTGCCAAACAATTGCCCATAGAACGCGCGATCGAAGAGACCCACACACGGCAAGCCTTTGCGCTGGGCATTGAGGCGATACTTCTTTTTCGTCGATTCGGAAGCGTCGGTCGCCAAGATATAACAACCCAACGCATCGGATTTCGCCGCCTCTTCGACGCTATCGGAACCAATGAGCAACTGGTGGCTCGCATACCCCGATTGCAATAGCTCCGTATAACGTTTGCGAAGACCTGGCAATACGACCGATGCAATAAACGCCTCGGCATCGCTGCCCAAACTCGACGGATCCCGCTTTAACACTCGCTTAAATCCATTCGCAAACGCTTTTTCGATGCAATGCCGCTGAGCGCAAACGTAATAACCGCGCCCGGGGAGCTTCTTGCGCAAATCGAAGCATATCACGCCATCGACGACGACGAAGCGCAACAAATCGACTTTCTTGCCATTGCCTCGGCAACAAAGACAACGACGCTGCGGCGTCTTCTCGTCTTCTCTCTTTTTCTCTTCTATCGTCACGTCGCTAAAACTTCCCTTCTCAAATGATATCCAACTCGCTTTCGTGCCCATTGCCAACGATTCGCGCCCATCGAATTCCATTCGAGAATCTCACCACACTCCCGAACTTCGCCCAGCTTTTGCAACAATATCGAAATATCGTGCAATCGCCGAACCACATTCGAGAATTTCACCACACTCCCGAACTTCACTCAGCTTTCGCAACGATATCGAAATATCGTGCAATCACCGAACCCCATTCGAGAATTTCATCACACTCCCGAACTTCGCCCAGCTTTCGCAACAATATCGAAATATCGTGCAATCACCGAACCACATTCGAGAATCTCACCACACCCCCGAACTTCACTCAGCTTTCGCAACAATATTGAAATATCGTGCAATCACCGAACCCCATTCGAGAATTTCACCACACTCCCGAACTTCACTCAGCTTTCACAACGATATCGAAATATCGTGCAGCCGCCGTTTTCCATTCGGGATTTACCATTCTACGATTCGCTACCTTCTGATTCGCTTGCTTCGGCATCGGCGGCGTTGGCATCGCGAGCTTCGGGTTCTGCCGTCTCGATATCGTCGTCTTCTTCCTCTTCGCACGGGAAGATGCGCTCGCCCAATTCTTCGACGACGCAGTTATAAGCCTGCTGAAGGGTGGCATTGGGGATTTCGAGCAAACATCGGTTGAAGATATCGCGAGCCTGTGCCAATTCCTGCTCGGTATAGACTTCGTGGTTGATGGCGATCGTCGTGAGGTCGTCGATGACTTCGGGCGATTTATTGCGACCGATACCCGTCTTCGCATCGAGGCGTTGGGCATCGCTTTCCATGAAGAGCATGCCGAGGCTGTGGTAGCCGGCTTCGTAGAATTGTTTCGCTTGGTGATCGGTCAAGCCCAAATACGTCTTGATGTCGCTACGGCTCTGTTCTTCCATTTCGCGGCTATTGCGAGCTTTGCGCGTCTCTGCCAAGATGTCTTGAGCCACGGCGACGATGCGTTCGGCGTTATCCATGCCAAAGCCCGGGATCTGTGCCAATTCGAGCGGATCGACGCGAGCGATGTGTTCCAAGCGATTGTATCCGAGTGTAAATAGCGTATCGATGAGCGATTCGTTTTCGATGCCGTGCGACACGAGTGCGCGACGCGCCTCGAGCATGATTTCGTTCAAACGCGATTCGCTGATGATGTCGAGGTTCCAGCCCGTGAGCTGAGCCGCGAGGCGTACGTTTTGGCCGCCGCGCCCAATGGCGAGCGAAAGCTGTTCGTCGGGAACGATGAGCTCCATCGATGTCGTCGCCTCGTCGATGAGAACTTTGGAAACTTCGGCCGGGCTAATGGCACTGCACACGAATCGAGCCGATTCGTTGTGGAACGGAACGATGTCGATTTTTTCGCCGCGCAATTCTTGGACGACGGCTTGGACGCGCTGACCACGCATCCCGACGCAAGCGCCAACCGGGTCGACGTCTGTCTGACTCGAATAAACGGCGACTTTCGTGCGCATACCGGGCTGTCGCGCCACGCGGACGAGCTGGACGATGCCTTCGTCGATTTCTGGCACGACTTGTTCGAACAAGCGAATGACGAGCGACGGATCGGTACGGCTGAGCACGATTTGCGGATCGCGACTGCTGCGTTGCACGTTCTTGACATACGCTTCGATGCGGTCGCCTTGGTGATACGATTCGCGCGACGACTGCTCGCGCTTAGGCAATACCGCCTCGGCGCGATCCAAATCGACGATAATCGAACCGTCTTCTTTCTCGATTCGGCGAACGATACCCGTAATGAGCTGACCTTTGCGATCTTTGTATTGCTCGTAGATCAAGTTTTGCTCGGCCTCGCGCATGCGCTGCAAGATGACTTGCTTCGCCGTCTGCGCCGCGATGCGACCAAACGTCATTCGCGCACTCTCGAGGTTCAAAAGCTCGCCATAATTCTTGTCTTGCTCCTTGGCACGGAACGCATCTTCGGGGCGATAAAAGATTTGAATCAACAATTCGTCGCCCAACGAAACGTCGCTAAAACCGTAATCTTCGGCATCTTGAAGTGTCATGTCGCGATACGGATTATCGACGCTCTCGCAGACGCGCAAAATTTGAAACAATTCTATTTCATCGTTTTCCGCATTGTAATACGCCTCGATTTCGCGTTGCTGTCCAAAGACGCGCTTGGCCGCCGTCGAGATGGCGACTTCGAGCGTCTCGATCAAAACAGACTGCTTCACGCCCTTTTCATTTCCAACCTGCTTAATGACATCGCTCAGTTTCAGATCCACGAACTTTTCTCCTTAGATATCGATGCGGCAACGCACTATCTGTGCCTGCCCTTATGTACTTATCTCAATTTGTCAATACAAAAACGTACGTCAACGATAAAAAACATGCGTCGACGACGGAATGCATACGCTCCGCATGCATACGCAAACGGCAAATGTGCGCGTCAAACTAAAACTTGCGCTTTTGCCCAGTCTCATTTTCCCACAAATAGACCGTTCGCGCCGATTTGACATCGGCAAAATCGATCGATTCCGCGCCCGCGTCGGTCAAAACCTCGATACGGCGCGATTCGTCATCGGCACACGTCAAATCGCCTTCGACTACTCTCGACTCCTCGCCACGCGTCACGACCCGAACGCGTTCACCCACCGCATAGCGCATTTGCCGCCAATTCGACAACTCGCGTTCTATCCCCGGGCTCTCGATCGTCAAGCGATAGCGATCGTCGATCGGGTTCTCTAAGTCGAGCAACGCACCGACTTCTTCGCTCGCACGTGCCAATTCATCGACCGTCACGCCCGTCCCCGTCGCACCCTTGTCGCCCTTGTCGACGACAAAACGCAACACCAACGCTCGCCCCTCGCGGCGCAACTCCGCCCCGTGCAACACGAGCCCAAGTTGCTCAAACACCGGCTCCACAAGGCGCTCTATTCCCTCTATGCTCAACATTTCGCTACGCTCCGCACACCCAACCCCTGTGCGCAACTATGTAGCTCAACCGATCCCGCCGACTCTGCAAACGAAATCCTGCACAGGCGCCGGAAGCCCTCTTCCACTAGGTTTCCTTTCGGAAACACGCCCAACCGCGACTATCCGCGATGCCCCGCGCACTACGCGCCATTGGGACAAAAAAACCGGTCCAAACCGGGCAAATGCGAAAGAAGGGAGTCGAACCCATACACCCAAACCGGGAACAGGAACCTGAATCCTGCGCGTCTACCAATTTCGCCACTTTCGCTTACGAAAAGCAGTGCAAAACCACCGCAACGACAAACCGCCGCCGCCACGCTCTATACTCACGCACTCCGCCTTATGCAAGTTTTTTTTGCCTCTCCGCGCTTTTTGCCGCTTTTTTGGGACGCTCTATGTCGCTGTCGCTCCATACGAGCTTTTTTTTGGGGCGCGCGCTCTATGTCGCTATCGCTCCATACGAGCTCGGGGGCGCCCTATCGGCAAAGCCGATACGGGACGCCTGCAGCTACGCTATTGCCCGCAAGCGGCCAATACGCTCCGCTATCGCCCTATCGCCTGCGGCAATACGGGCTCTCGCGCGCTCTATGTCGCTATCGCTCCATACGAGCTCGGGGGGCGGCTGAAGCCGCTGTTGCCGTCGTCAAAAACTGCTGCGAGTGCGATGAATGGCCGTTACAAAGCTCGTCTATGGATGATTGCATGACAAATGCGAAAAAATCATCTAAAGAGCCGCCGGTCGTGCGAGTGCCATCGTGCACATATTCGCACGCGCTACATATCCAATCGCAAGCGCCATCATCATTGCGACGGCCGTCTCCGGTGCTCACTACAAAATAAAAAGGTCAATCCCATGAAATACGCAGGCATTGATATCGGTGCCGAAACAATAAAATACGCCATCTACGATACAAAAACCGAGAAAATCGACGCATTCGATACCATCGCCCATCACAAGGCCATGCAAACCGCCATTTCGTCGATTCTCTCCACGCTCAAACGCCTCGACGTCGACGGCATCGCCGTTTGTGGGCGTTTTGCCAACCTCATCAAACTCAAAAATTATCCCGCACAAGCCGTCCAAAAACGCGGCCTCGCCTATCTCTACGGCGACAACCCCGTCACATGCATCAGCATCGGCTGTAACGGCTTTAGCGTGCTCGAAAAGCGCCCAAACGGCGCCGATTTGATGCGCGAAAATTCGCGTTGTTCGCAAGGCACGGGCAACTTCCTGCGCCAGCTCATCGAACGATTCGGCTACACACTCCCGCAAGCCGATGCCCTATGCGACGACATCGACACGCCGTGCCAAATGTCGGGCCGATGCCCCGTCATTCTCAAAACCGATATGACGCATTTGGCGAATCGTGGCGAGCCCCAGCCCAATATCATTGCGGGCGTATACGATGCCATCTGCGATAACGTCCAAGCGCTCATCAAGCCCGTTCTTTGCCCCAAAGACGTCGTACTCACCGGTGGCGTCACTCGTTCCAAGCGCATTCGCAACAATTTCAAATCGTATTGCCAAAATCACGATCTCCATTTGCTCGAGTCGAACGATTTTTCACAATTCTATATCGACGCCGCCGGATGCGCTCTCCTGGCAAGCGAATTCGGCGCCGACGAAATCTGCCTCGATACACAAAACCTCATCAAACGCGACAATATCAAGCGATTCGATGCCGTTCCACCGCTCAAAAACTACCTTTCTAAAGTCAAACGATGCGATCCGCCCAAAGAACGATCGCATATATCGAGCGACACAGAAGTCTATTTGGGCTTCGACATCGGGTCGACCGGATCAAAAGCCGTCGCCATCGTCGCCGACGCAAGCGATAACCCGCTCGACGACATCGTTTGGCAAGATTATTTGCGCACCAACGGCAACCCCGTCAAAGCCGCCCAACAACTCGTCGAGCACTTTTTGCAATCGCCCGCGCGCCTCTCGCGCGTCGTCGCCTTTGGCGTCACGGGGTCGGGGCGCGAAATCGTCGGTTCCATGCTATCGTCGTGTTTTGGCGCTCAAAACGTCTACATCATCAACGAAATCGCCGCACACGCCGAAGGCGCGCGGTCGGTCGATCCAAACGTCGACACCATCTTCGAAATCGGCGGCCAAGATGCTAAATACATTCGACTCTCGGAAGGGCGCATCGTCGATGCCGCCATGAACGAAGCATGCTCGGCGGGCACCGGATCTTTCATCGAAGAACAAGGCCGAAAATTCCGCGAAGCACAATCGCTGACCGATTTGTCCGACCTCGCTCTATCGGCCGATCACGGCGTCAGCCTCGGTCAACATTGCTCGGTATTCATGGCTCAAGTCATCGAAGAAGCCATCGCCTCGGGCGTCTCCACTCCCGAAATCTTAGCCGGAATATACGATTCCGTCGTGCTCAATTACTTCTATCGCGTCAAAGGCAATCGAAGCGTCGGCCATACCGTCTTCTGTCAAGGCATGCCGTTCCAATCGCCTGCACTCGCCGCCGCCGTCGTGCGACAAACACAAGCCGAAGTCATCATCCCGCCAACCCCCGGCAATATCGGGGCTTTCGGCATCGCTCGACTCGCTCGAAAAGCCATTCACAACACATCCCCCTGCAATCTCAACGATTTCCTCGCCGCAAAACTCTCCTCTCGCCACACGTTCATTTGCGCTTCCAATAAGGGATGCGGCGGTTCGGGCAACAAATGCCGTATCGATAAAATCGTCGTCGACCTCGACGGCAAAAAGCTCCAGTTCACATGGGGCGGGGCGTGCTCGCTGTGGGACAAAGGCATTTCGATCAAAAAACTCCCAAACTTCACCCCCGATCCATTTGCCGAACGCAAACAAGCCGTCGACGATTTGATCGCCGCGCTTCCAAAACGCGGCAATCCGACGATCGCCATCAGCGAAGAATTCCAACTCAAGACGTTTTTCCCCTTCTTTTCATCATTCCTATACGAATGCGGCTTCGATATCGTCGCCTTCTCGGGCGGCACGCTCGGCGATTTGCACAAAGGGCTCGACGAAAGCAATGTGCGATTCTGCGCCCCCATGCAACATTATCACGGCGTAGCCTCGAAAATGGCGGCCTCGTCGTGCAAATACCTCTTCTGGCCCATGATGCGATGCGGAAAAAGTGCCGCTAACGAAGAAACATCGGCCATCTGCCCCATCGTACAATCGTCGCCCGATTTGCTACGCCACGATCTCGGCATTAAAAACGGGCGTATTCTCTCGCCCGTCATCGACTTGGGCACGGGCAATCTCGAAAGCCTCGAATTTGCCGCCTCGTGCCGAAGCCTTGCCCAAACGCTCGGCGTCGGCGATGCACGTTTTTCGCGAGCCTTCAAAGCCGCAAAAAATAATCAAGAGCAATTCGACCGCCAACTCATCGAAATGGGACGACGTGCCCTAGCCTTTGCCGCACAACATTCTCTCCCCACGGTCATCGTCTTGGGGCGCAATTATACGATTCACAACAATGCGCTCAATAGCAACGTCCCTGCACTTCTCAAATCTCAAGGTGCTATGGCTATCCCCGTCGATTGCTACCCCATCGACGACGACGAACCAATTTATACAAATGTCTATTGGAGCTACGGACAACTCAATCTCCGTGCCGCCACGCAAATACGAAAAACGCCCCATCAATACGCCATTTGGTGCAGCAATTACGGCTGCGGACCCGACAGTTTCAATCTTCACTTTTTCCAATTCATCATGCAGGGAAAACCCTATACGATTATCGAAACCGATGGGCACTCGGGCGATGCCGGCACCAAGACCCGAATCGAAGCTTTTCTCCACTGCATCGCCGAATACGAAGCATTGCCCTTCTCGACCGATTACAACGACCTCCATACGCTCGAACAATGCAATACGCCAATCCGCGACGCGCGAAAACAAAACGCCATCATCCTCATCCCACCCATGAGCGATAATGCCGAAATATGCGCCGCAGGATTCCGAAATATCGGCGTCAAATGCATGATGCTACCGCGCCCAACCCGAAAAACGCTCCAAATCGGGCGCCGACATACGTCGGGCAAAGAGTGCCTCCCCGCTCTCATCACGCTCGGATCCCTCCTGGAATACGTGCAAAACGCCGATCCCAACGAAAAAATCGTCTTTTTCATGCCGCGTTCTAACGGTCCATGCCGACTCGGGTGCTACAACCTGCTCGATAAAATCGTGCTCAAACAACTCAAACTCGACGATCGCGTCAAAACTTGGTCGCTCTGCGATACCGATTACTCCGAAGGCGTGCCATTGCTCACATTCATCGCCATTTATACGGGATTCATCGCTTGCGATACGCTCATGGCTGGGCTCTACGACGTCCGACCCGTCGAGACGAAAAAAGGCGCCGCCGACGAAATCTATCGAAAAGCCCATGCAGAACTCGTCGAATGCCTCGAAAACCTCCCCCATCCCAGCTTGTCGATTCCATACGCCGCCAAAGAAATCCTCACCGGTTCACTATTCGGCATGACAAAAGTCATTCAACGCGCCGCCCAAGCCTTTGCCCGCATCAAATCCGATCGACAAATCCCAACCGTCTGCGTCACGGGCGAAATCTACGTTAGAAACGATCCCTTTGCCAACGACGACATCATCGATGCCATGGAAAAACGCGGCGTTCGCGTCCTCTTTGCCCACTTCTCCGAATGGATCGAATACGCCGATATCATCAATCGAGAAATTCTCAAGACGTCGCACAATATTGCTGGCGTCGCCATTTCGGAATTCGTGCGACATATCATCCGATCGATTCATGCCCCAATGCAAAAGGCTCTACACTGGCAAAGCCGCCACGACGTGCACCATATTCTCGACGATGCAGCAAAATACTTGCGAAAAGACCTCGTCGGCGAAGAAATTCTCACGATTGGAACACCTCTACACGCCTATAAACAAGGCGAAGTACAAGGCGTCGTGAGCGTCATGCCCCTGGAATGCATGCCCGGAAAAGTTGCCGAAAGCCAGTTCTACCACATCGCCGAAAACGAAGGTCTGCTGGCCATCAACCTAGCCTTTAACGGCGATCCGCTCCCAGAATCCGTGCTCGACGATTTCTGCTTCGAAGTCAAACAACGTTTCGAACGACAAAATCTACGCAAAACTCAACACGTCTCATGATATCTGGCATGAATCGCTTTTTGTAAATTTATTTGTTGCCAATGCCATCGGCAGGTGCTAACTTAGAATCGACGTATCTTGCTTGTAGCTTTTAAACAATATACGGGTTAAAAGCACGGGCATACGTCGTACAAGCACGTCAAGATGTATTTCACAAGGGGAGTGCACTTGAAGTGCCCAGGTTCGATGACGCGGGTGATTGTCCCGATATCGTATACCGCACTGCTTGGTAAATGGAGTTTACATGGCATCTCAGAATGCAACGGGCGATTATGAATCGACGCTTAAAATTTTATCTGTACTGGAATGTTCCAAACCGACGGCACTCGTGACAATTAGTCAAACGACTGGGATTAAACTCGCCGATATCATACGTTTTTGTACATTACTCGTCAAAGCCAATGTCATACAACGCGATGTCGACAGTGGCACGATATATTATACATTGCTCTCGGATGAATACGAGGCAAAAGTCGCCGACATATTCGATGTCGCTCCGCGTCAAGACGAATCCATCATCGATAAACGACCGCGCGACAGCCGCGAGGCGATTATGTTGCGACGCGCCATGCGCGCCTCAGGGATCCACGAAAAAGTCGAACCCGCAAACGCAAAACAAGAACCTCCCAAAAAGACACCCGAACGGCTCAGCGCCTACGATCTCTACGCCATGAAGCGTTCTACTCCGGGCTTCTCGCGCTCTCCCGATTTGTCCCAATCGTCTCAACAACTCCGATCCCTCCGCTCCTCGACGATGAATCCCGCTCAATCGAGCGACGACAACCGACGATTCTCGCAGTCGTCGACGACGCACAAAGCCGTCTATATCAACAAACCTTCGACTCGACGAAGCGATACTCGGTCTTCGTTTAATATCATTCCGCCCGCCTTCATCGACCCCGATGGCATCGAACGATCCGATGGCGTCTTTAAGCAAACGAATCCAAACGCCGGACGCGCGCAAATCCCTCTCATCCCAGAACACGCTCTCTCGGCTTCAAACAACGACATTCCCGAGTCAGAAGTTCGCGAAACTCTACAAATTCGTCCCGATGCGCCACTCATCACCATCTTGAGCCCACGACCATGCCACGATATCTGGTCGGCTTGCTCGGCTCTTGCCAATACTTCGGGCGGTTATATCGTTTTGGGCTTGCGAAAATATGAAAAAGATAGCGATGTTTCATACTTCGCTAAATCTGTACAAAATCCAGAAGATGCTATCAAAAATTTATTAAAAGCTTTTAACGATCGAAATGTCATTAGCGATTGCCCGCAAAACAATTCTTTCATCACTGCTTCGCAAATTCGCAATAAAAACGTCGTCGTCATCAATATCGTTCCTTCGCAATTTGCTCCCGCTCCGCTCTATACTACGCGCGATTCTTTCGGCATGAAGACAAATCAAGGCTGCTACCTCTATATAGAAGGAAAAATCGTCCATTGCACACAAGACGATGTCAAAGCATTGTGGCAACAAAAGCGATTGGGCGACGATATCGCCGATTGGTCGCAAACTTCGCCCCGCGCAAGCGTCGAAATGCAACGCAAAGTCTCCGTACACTTGCCACAAATCATCGACGATGCCGTCCGACCGCTCTCTCGAAAGACGAGCAACTACGGACATCCCATCGAACAACACAAATACGAAAAACGAACCACTCCTATCAAACGTTCGCCCGAAGAATTGTACGAAGGTGAACGACTCCTAGCCCTAGGGCTCTTGAACGCCTCCCCCACCACAAAAGCGACCGAGGCGCAAGCCAAAACGACGCACACTTCCAGCCGCCACGCCTCCTCTCCATCGAATTCGGCGACTTCGCATCAAGCATCCCTCTTCGATACCCTCGGCAACGATGCACATAGATCGACTGTCCAAAATCTACTCTTCGCCGAAGACATCACCATCCCTTCGCCGTCGCATATCTCGCTCGGAAACACTGCCAAAAACGAACCAAACGACGAAACGACGGGGCGCGCAAGCAAAACGCCAAAGAAACGCTCAACGCGTACAAAAGCCAGCGACAAAGAAACATCCGCTGTCGCCACGACAACCCACACGGCAAGCCATACCAATTTGCCGCGATACGAAGATGCCAATCAAGCTATCCTATTGGAAATCGCTCAACCCGTCGCCGACCATCCCAGACTACCCATGACTCGCGTTTGCGAAATCGCAAAACAACTCTGCACTCAAGCTCAATTCAATATCTTTGAGCTCGCCAGTATACTCAATAAAAAAGCTCCTGTCGTCAAAGATAAAGTATTGCCTAAATTGCGCGAATATTCCAATTTCGTCGAAAACGGCGATATTTTTTATATGCATTCATAATCTCGACGCCTCACACTCGCTATGCGCCGCGCCTACATCATGCGCCCGCGCATAGCCGATGTAAATCATTATATATATAAATCACACAATTAATATACACAAACCAAACAAACAATACACGAACAATATTTGCAATCATCGACACACAACGCCGCGCCCCCACTGCAAGCACATCGATAATTCATTATACATAAACAATATAAATGGCGATATACACAAATAACACTGTTCGCCTACCGCAAACGCATTGCCAATGCACCACCCAAATGAACACCGTAGGGCTTTTGGCGTGTAGCCCCCAGTTGACGCCGTAGACGGCTACTGGGGGAAAAGGAATCCACATCCCCACCCTGTGGCTCTATGTATGATGTGTTACCCGATGTCTAACGGCGAATATCGCGAATGAGCAAATTGGCCTGCGGCTTCTCATCGCCAATTTGAATGGCTTCGAGGAGCATTTTCGATGCAGCTTCGCATTTGTTTTCGTCGCGATAAGCGACTTTGAACAACGCCTCGCCTTTTTCGACGCGATCGCCGATTTTGTGTAGCACTTCGAGCCCGACGGCGTGATCGACTGGAGCGCCCGCAACTTCGCGACCTGCACCGAGAATGCATCCAGCTTTGCCGACTTCTTCGCAGTTATAGGCGGTCACGTAGCCAGCCTTTTCGGCGCAAACCGTATGCGTATTGCCGACCGACGGCAAAAGTGCGTAATCGTCGACGACGCGAGCATCGCCGCCTTGGGCGGCGATATTCTTGCGCAATTGTTCGAGCGCTTTGCCCGATCGTATCGCCTTATCGAGTTCATCGCGAGCGTCGTCGTTGGAAATCTTCTTCGCCATCGACAACATTTCGGTGCCAAGTGCCATGACGAGTTTTGCATAATCGTCAGGAGCATTGCCCTTGAGCATTTCGACCGCCTCGATAAACTCATTGGCATTGCCAACGGCTCGCCCCAGTGGCTCGTCCATGCTCGTAATGCAAGCCCTCACGTCGCACCCCATCGCGCGCCCAATTCCAATCATCGTATCGGCGAGTCTCTGGGCACGATCTTGCGTTTTCATAAACGCCCCCGAACCGACTTTGACGTCGAGAACGAGACCATTGAGACCAACCGACATCTTCTTGCTCATAATCGATGCGGCGATCAATTCTATCGATGGAACGGTTGCCGTCACATCGCGCAAAGCATAGAAAATCTTATCGGCTGGAACGAGCGACCCCGTCTGCCCCGTAATCACATAGCCAGATTCGTGAACGCCTTTTTCGATTTCTTCCTCGCTCAAATCGACGCGATAACCAGGTACCGATTCGAGCTTATCGAGCGTGCCACCCGTGTGCCCCAATCCGCGCCCCGAAATCATCGGAATCACGGGGCCACAAGCGGCAACCATCGGCGCAAGCGTAAGGGAAACTTTGTCGCCAACTCCACCCGTCGAGTGTTTGTCGACTTTATACATACCCGAGAGGGATTTGAGCGAGAGCGTATCGCCACTATGCAACATGGCATCGGTATACGCGACGAGTTCGTCGTTTGTCATACCTTGAAAATAGACGGCCATGAGAAAGGCGGCAGCTTGATAATCGGGGACATTGCGACTGACCACGTCGTTGACAAATGCCTTGAGATCGCTAGCGGGGATTTCTTTGCCATCGCGCTTGAGTTCAATTAAATCTACTGCTCTCATAATTCCTCTTCGAAATAACGGTGCCAAACACGCCGTGACGGACATCGCCGCGGCCTTGCCGACACGCCCAAATTTCCCTTATAGCACGCCTTATTTGAGAAATGGATCGGATTGTGCTAGACAATCGTGCGCTTGGGCGATTTTTAGGAGGTTCTATGCACGCACTGGCATTTGCTGTTGGTCCACAAGAATTATTACTCGTACTCGGTTTGGCGATTCTCTTATTCGGCGCCACCAAAATCCCACAACTCGGCTCGTCTATCGGCCAGGGCATCCGAAACTTCCGCCGCGGAATGCGCGAAGTCGAAGCCGAAGAACGCGAAGCAAAAAAATTGGCCAATGAAAAACAACAAGACGACAACGCGGCGTTTCTAAATCCCACCGATAATAACTCAAATGTCTAATGCGCGTTTGCTTCGCCTATGTCGCTCTCGCTCCATACGGCTCACCTGCTCGCCTATGTCGCTCTCGCTCCATACGGCTCGCTTTCGCGGCTATCGCTACGCGATACGCCGCTCCGCCCCAACGGCTCGCCTATGTCGCTCTCGCTCCATACGGCTCGCTTTCGCGGCTATCGCTACGCGATACGCCGCTCCGCCCCAACGGCTCGCCTATGTCGCTCTCGCTCCATACGGCTCGCTTTCGCGGCTATCGCTACGCGATACGCCGCTCCGCCCCAACGGCTCGCCTATGTCGCTCTCGCTCCATACGGCTCGCTTTCGCGGCTATCGCTACGC